>ENA-OXZN01000204-OXZN01000204.1-human-gut-metagenome-genome-assembly--contig:-NODE-204-length-16541-cov-30.345081_pt1 | contig 16541 bp, 11 predicted proteins | sample MGYA00243419_ERZ652802 | MGnify/ENA primary metagenome ERZ652802 (study PRJEB26926, sample SAMN06164824) | human gut metagenome | biome: ENVO:00009003; feature: ENVO:2100002; material: ENVO:00002003...
ACACTCATACTTTGGATTTAGTGGTGGCACTCGGAGGGATACCGAGTGCCTTTTTCTTCCTTTTTCCAACCGATTATCCCGTTAATTATCAATCCGCTAAATCCAAAGTAATGAACAACAAGAAGAAAAACGAGGGTCAGACCGACTTTTCCTATTACGGTCTGTACCTGCTGGACTATCTCCGCACGAACAAGTTTGAACAGGCTGACGACACCGCTTTCATACGGGAACGGGCCGACCGTGCCGCCGAAACGTATGAGAGGGCACGGCTTGAAGGCTATCCCGCCGATGGTGCGCAGGAACTGGCGATGGACACGCTGCTGCGCGGGCTGCATTATTCCCGTTACGCCATCCTCCGCGAAGTCGTGGAAAACGAGTTTGCCGATGAAGTGCCGGAAGAGAAGCGTGAAGCCTTTGTCCTGAAACTGCTGCCGCTTGTCGGCAACGTGTTCTCCGTCTATGACCTCTCGGATGACAATTTCGCCCTGTCTTCCGATTACGACCTGCTCTACACGGAGCTGACGGGAGCAACCGTCCTTTACTTAGACGAATATGGCGTTTAACCGCAAACAGAAACTGCGGGACAACATCGAGGCGATACGGACGGCATTCATCCTTGACAGGGAAAATAGGACAGCGACAACCGAAGAGCGTGCCATACTTCAAAGGTACTGCGGTTTCGGCGGTCTGAAATGTATCCTCAACCCTGCAAAGGAACTGACGGATGCCGTCCGGTGGGCGAAATCCGACCTCGAACTGTTCGCCCCGACGGTGGAGCTGCACAGGCTTATCCGTGAGAACAGCAAGGACGAAACAGAGTACAAGCGGTTTGTGGATTCGCTGAAAGCGTCCGTGCTGACCGCTTTCTACACCCCCAAAGAGATAACCGACACCATCGCGGACGTGCTGGCAGATTACAGCGTCCGCCCCGCCCGTATGCTCGAACCGTCGGCAGGTGTCGGCGTGTTCGTGGATTCCATGCTGCGGCACAGCCCCAATGCGGATGTGATGGCTTTCGAGAAGGATCTGCTCACGGGTACAATCTTGAGGCATCTCTATCCCGACCAGAAAATGCGCACCTGCGGTTTTGAGAAAATCGAAAGACCGTTCAACAATTATTTCGACTTGGCGGTGTCCAACATTCCGTTCGGTGACATTGCCGTGTTCGACGCGGAGTTTCAGCGGAGCGACTCTTTCGGCAGACGCTCCGCCCAGAAAACCATCCACAACTATTTCTTTCTCAAAGGACTGGATGCCGTGCGTGACGGCGGTATCGTGGCGTTCATCACCTCGCAAGGGGTATTGAATAGCACCAAGACCTCCGTGCGTAACGAGCTGTTCAGTCAGGCCAATCTGGTATCCGCGATACGCCTGCCCAACAACCTGTTCACGGACAACGCGGGCACGGAGGTGGGCAGTGACCTGATTGTCCTGCAAAAGAACCTCAGCAAGAAGGAAATGTCGCAGGACGAGCGGCTGATGACCGTGATACAGACGGACACGAAAACCGCCCTGACCGACAACGCCTATTTCATCCACCACCCGGAACGCATCGTGCATACGATGGCGAAACTTGACACAGACCCCTACGGGAAGCCCGCTATGGTTTATCTGCACGAGGGCAAGGCAGCAGGCATCGCCGGGGATTTGCGCCGTATGCTCGACGAGGATTTCCATTACAGGCTTGCCATGCGCTTGTATTCGGGTTCAATCCGGCAGGCAGGAACGGAAGAAAAAGTTGCCGTTCAAAATAAAGTAGAGCGTCCTGCCATAAAATTGGAAACAGTATCCTCGGCGCAGACGGTGGAAACTCCGACAGAAAAGCCGCAACCCGCAGATGAAAAGCCGGAGATAGAACCGCGCCCGCAATATTCCGCAGGCGTGCAGCTCACCCTGCTTGACCTCTGGGGGATGACGGAAGAGGTCAGCCAACCGAAAACCTCCAAAAAGAAAAAGACGGTGAAAAAGGCAGTTACGGCAAAGTCCACTCCGCCCAAACCGAAAGTCACGGTTACACCGACAGCTCCAACTGCAAAACCCGCAATGGAGAATAAGGAGGTGAAAGCGGAGAACACCGCCAAGCCTGCCGACCCGGACGACATCTATGCCACACTGGACTGGGATACCAATCCTCCCATCAACGGTTTCTATGAAATGATGATGGGTTTGACGCCGGAGCGTAGGAAAGAACTTCGGGAACTGGCAAGGCAGCATAACGAGAAACAAGTGGCGGAAAAGACGGAAGTGAAAGCCGTGCCGGAAACTTCCCGTGAGCAGCCACGACAGGAGGAAACACAGCCGGAGGCAGTCGCCGCACCTGCCGTTACAGATACCCCATCGGAAGCGGTGGGGACTTTCCTTTTCCCCGACATCGAAGCGGAAAAGCCGAAGGAGGAAGTCGTGGACCTTTCTCCGCGTGCCTACCACCGCACGCCGGAGATGCACCTGCGCGAAGGGTCGCTGGTGGCTGACCGGGGGCGTCATAACATCGGCTACCTGAAAGACATCACGCCATACGGGGCGACATTCCAGCCGCTCGACCTGAAAGGATACCAGAAGGAAAAGGCGTTGTTGTATGTGTCGCTGCGTGACGCCTACGAGCGTCTGTACCGTTATGAATCGCTCCGGCGCGAGGCAAATGTTCCGTGGCGAGAGCATCTGAATACCTGTTACGATGAGTTTGTCATGCGCTACGGCAACCTCAACGCCAAGCAGAACGTGAAGTTAGTGATGATGGATGCGGGCGGGCGCGACATCCTTTCGCTGGAACGGATGGAAAACGGAAAGTTCGTCAAGGCGGACATCTTCGAGCATCCTGTTTCCTTCGCGGTGGAGAGCCATGCCAACGTAGGCTCTCCCGAAGAAGCCCTGTCTGCGTCGCTCAACAAATATGGTACGGTCAATCTCGACTATATGCGGGAGATAACCGACAGCACGGCGGAGGATTTGCTCACTGCCCTGCAAGGGCGCATCTACTACAATCCGCTCGTGACCGGTTACGAAATCAAAGACCGTTTCATCGCCGGAAATGTCATAGAGAAAGCGGAACGCATAGAGGCATGGATGGGTGACAATCCCGAAAATGAGCGTATGCCGGAGGTGAAGCAGGCGTTGGAGGCTCTGAAAGATGCCGAGCCGCAGCGCATCGCCTTCGAGGATCTGGACTTCAATTTCGGGGAACGCTGGATTCCGACGGGTGTCTATGCCGCCTACATGAGCCGGCTGTTCGACACGGAGGTGAAAATCGCCTATTCCGCAAGCATGGACGAGTTTTCGGTGGTGTGCGGCTACCGCACCATGAAAATCACGGACGAGTTTCTGGTGAAGGGGTATTACCGGAACTATGACGGTATGCACCTCCTAAAACACGCCCTGCACAACACCTGCCCTGACATGATGAAGTCCATCGGCAAGGACGAGCATGGCAACGACATCAAGATGCGCGACAGCGAGGGAATACAACTCGCCAACGCCAAGATTGACGAGATACGAAACGGCTTCTCCGAATGGCTCGAAGAGCAGTCGCCGCAGTTCAAGGAGCGGCTTGTGACGATGTATAACCGCAAGTTCAACTGTTTCGTGCGCCCGCGCTACGACGGCTCCCATCAGACCTTTCCCGACCTCAACCTGAAAGGGCTGGCAAGCCGGGGTATCAAGAGCGTCTATCCCTCACAGATGGATTGCGTCTGGATGTTGAAACAGAACGGCGGCGGAATTTGCGACCACGAGGTGGGAACCGGTAAGACGCTGATAATGTGCATCGCCGCGCATGAGATGAAGCGTCTGAATTTGGCACACAAGCCGATGATTATCGGGCTGAAAGCCAACGTTGCGGAGATTGCAGCCACCTATCAGGCGGCATATCCCAACGCACGTATTCTGTACGCTTCGGAGAAGGACTTTTCGACCGCCAACCGTGTGCGCTTCTTCAATAATATAAAGAACAACGACTACGATTGCGTCATCATGTCGCACGACCAGTTCGGCAAGATACCGCAGTCGCCGGAATTGCAGCAGCGCATCCTGCAAGCAGAGCTTGACACGGTGGAGGAAAACCTCGAAGTGCTACGGCAGCAGGGAAAGAACGTGTCGCGGGCGATGCTGAAAGGATTGGAGAAGCGCAAGCACAACCTTGAAGCGAAGCTGGAGAAGGTGGAACACGCCATAAAGTCACGCACGGACGACGTGGTGGATTTCAAGCAGATGGGCATCGACCACATCTTCATAGATGAGAGCCACCAGTTCAAGAATCTGACTTTCAACACGCGCCACGACCGTGTGGCGGGATTGGGAAACAGCGAGGGAAGCCAGAAGGCACTTAACATGCTCTTTGCCATACGCACCATACAGGAGCGCACAGGAAAAGACTTGGGTGCGACCTTCCTCTCCGGCACGACTATCAGCAACTCACTGACTGAATTGTACCTGCTGTTCAAGTACCTGCGCCCGAAGGAGCTGGAACGGCAGGACATAAGGTGTTTCGACGCTTGGGCGGCGATATTTGCCAAGAAGACGACGGATTTTGAATTTAACGTGACGAACAATGTGGTCCAGAAGGAGCGTTTCCGCTACTTCATCAAAGTGCCGGAGCTTGCCGCCTTCTATAATGAAATCACGGACTACCGCACGGCGGAGGATGTGGGCGTTGACCGTCCTGCCAAGAACGAGATACTGCACCATATACCGCCCACGCCGGAACAGGAGGACTTCATACAGAAACTGATGCAGTTCGCCAAGACGGGCGATGCCACCTTGTTGGGCAGGCTGCCGCTTTCGGAAACGGAAGAAAAGGCGAAGATGCTCATCGCCACGGACTATGCCCGGAAAATGGCACTCGACATGCGCATGATAGACCCGAATTACGAAGATCATCCCGACAACAAAGCGAGTCACTGTGCCAAGATGATCGCGGAGTATTATCAAAAATACGACGCCCAGAAAGGCACGCAGTTCGTTTTCTCTGATTTGGGGACATACCAGCCGGGCGACGGGTGGAACGTCTATTCGGAAATCAAGCGCAAACTGACGGAGGACTACGGTATACCGCCAAGCGAGGTGCGCTTCATTCAGGAGTGCAAGACCGACAAGGCGCGGAAGGCGGTGATAGACGCCATGAACGCCGGGACGGTGCGTGTGCTGTTCGGCTCTACCTCTATGCTCGGAACGGGTGTGAACGCCCAGAAACGGTGTGTGGCTATCCATCATCTCGATACGCCGTGGCGACCGTCCGACTTGCAACAGCGTGACGGACGCGGAGTTAGGGCAGGTAATGAGATTGCCAAACATTTCGCCGGGAACAACGTGGATGTAATCATCTACGCGGTGGAGAAGTCACTGGACAGCTACAAGTTCAACCTCCTGCACTGCAAGCAGACTTTCATAAGCCAGCTCAAAAGCGGTGCGATGGGTGCGCGTACCATCGACGAGGGGGCAATGGACGAAAAATCGGGCATGAATTTCTCGGAATACATGGCGTTGCTCTCCGGCAATACCGACCTGTTGGACAAGGCGAAACTGGAAAAGCGGATCGCATCGCTCGAAGGGGAACGCAAGTCGTTCAACAAGGGCAAGCGTGATTCGGAGTTCAAGCTGGAGTCAAAGACCGGCGAGTTGCGCAACAACACGGCTTTCATAGATGCCATGACGGAGGACTGGAACCGCTTCCTGTCGGTGGTGCAGACCGACAAGGAGGGCAACCGCCTTAATATAATAAAGGTGGACGGAGTGGATTCCGCCGATGAGAAGGTCATCGGAAAGCGTTTGCAGGAGATAGCCAAGAATGCCACGACCGGAGGGTTGTACACGCAGGTCGGTGAACTTTACGGTTTTCCGATAAAGGTGGTGAGCGAAAGGATACTCAAAGAGGGATTGGAGTTCACCGACAACCGCTTCGTGGTCGAGGGGAACTACAAGTACACCTACAACAACGGGCATCTGGCGATGGCTGACCCGTTGGCCGCCGCCCGCAACTTCCTCAACGCGATGGAGAGGATACCCTCCATCATCGACCAGTACAAGGCGAAGAACGAGGTGCTGGAGATGGAGATACCGCAGTTACAGGAGATAGCGGGTAAGGTGTGGAAGAAGGAGGACGAGCTGAAGCAGTTGAAGTCCGAACTTGCCGCCCTTGACCGAAAAATTCAGCTGGAGCTTGCGCCACCCACGCCCGAAGTCGCAGAAAAGGAGAATGAAGGGCAACAGCTCAAGCCGGAAGCGGAAGATGTGAGGAACAGGCAGGCGCAATATCCCGAAAATGCACCGCCGCAGATACGCAGTCCGGCGGATAGTATCGTTGCCAACCATGTCATAATCGGGCGTCCGGGACTGTATGCCAAGGAGGAAACCCGGTCCAAAGGATTGAAAATATAACCTAAGGAATTTTATCTGAAGTATTAATAAGGGCTATCCCAAAAGGTCTAAAAGTAAATTTTATCCTTTCTGCAAGTATCTATAGGATGGCAACTGCATTTTTTTCTTTTTGGGCAGCCCTTATTAAAATTTATTCTTATTTTAGGTTATATACATTCATGTCCATTTATGTAAAAAATTCCTGCTGACCTTGTTTATGTCTTGTCAGTCACCATTTGCAAAACCATATTTGACCCTCAAAGAGGCTGAATTTGATAAGTAACTTGCTACATACTCATAATAAGGAGCTAAATAGAACACGAATGGGAAATACACAAATGCTAAACTAAAGAAGATATTGGCCAAAATAAACGCTATACCGAGAGAGAAACTTGATTTTTCAACTTCCTAAAACGGTGTTGTTCAAACATTTCTACTTATTTGTACTTGCCAGTTGAACCTACGCTTCCCTAATAAAATGTCTATGGTAAAAAGTTAAAAAATCCTCCCACTTTTGTTAGATATATTTTTTTGTGTAATTTTGTAATCGTTATGCGGCAGTAATAATATACATATTAATACGAGTTAGTAATCCTGTAGTTCTCATATGCTACGAGGAGGTATTAAAAGGTGCGTTTCGACAATGCATCTACTGTAGTATATTATTGCTTAATCCAAATGAATATTATAAATTTAGGAATTCTTGCTCACATTGATGCAGGAAAAACTTCCGTAACCGAGAATCTGCTGTTTGCCAGTGGAGCAACGGAAAAGTGCGGCCGTGTGGATAATGGTGACACCATAACGGACTCTATGGATATAGAGAAACGTAGAGGAATTACTGTCCGGGCTTCTACGACATCTATTATCTGGAATGGAGTGAAATGCAATATCATTGACACTCCGGGACACATGGATTTTATTGCGGAAGTGGAGCGGACATTCAAAATGCTTGATGGAGCAGTCCTCATCTTATCCGCAAAGGAAGGCATACAAGCGCAGACAAAGTTGCTGTTCAGTACTTTACAAAAGCTGCAAATCCCGACAATTATATTTATCAATAAGATTGACCGTGCCGGTGTGAATTTGGAGCGTTTGTATATGGATATAAAAACAAATCTGTCGCAAGATGTCCTGTTTATGCAAACTGTTGTCGATGGATCGGTTTATCCGGTTTGCTCCCAAACATATATAAAGGAAGAATACAAAGAATTTGTATGCAACCATGACGACGATATATTAGAACGATATTTGGCGGATAGCGAAATTTCACCGGCTGATTATTGGAATACGATAATCGCTCTTGTGGCAAAAGCCAAAGTCTATCCGGTGCTACATGGATCAGCAATGTTCAATATCGGTATCAATGAGTTGTTGGACGCCATTTCTTCTTTTATACTTCCTCCGGCATCAGTCTCAAACAGACTTTCAGCTTATCTCTATAAGATAGAGCATGACCCCAAAGGGCATAAAAGAAGTTTTCTTAAAATAATTGACGGAAGTCTGAGACTTCGAGACGTTGTAAGAATCAACGATTCGGAAAAATTCATCAAGATTAAAAATCTAAAGACTATTTATCAGGGCAGAGAGATAAATGTTGATGAAGTGGGTGCCAATGATATCGCGATTGTAGAAGATATAGAAGATTTTCGAATCGGAGATTATTTAGGTGCTAAACCTTGTTTGATTCAAGGATTATCTCATCAGCATCCCGCTCTCAAATCCTCCGTCCGGCCAAATAAGCCCGAAGAGAGAAGCAAGGTGATATCCGCTCTGAATACATTGTGGATTGAAGACCCGTCTTTGTCCTTTTCCATAAACTCATATAGTGATGAATTGGAAATCTCGTTATATGGTTTGACCCAAAAGGAAATCATACAGACATTGCTGGAAGAACGATTTTCCGTAAAGGTCCATTTTGATGAGATCAAGACTATCTACAAAGAACGACCTATAAAAAAGGTCAATAAGATTATTCAGATCGAAGTACCACCCAACCCTTACTGGGCCACAATAGGGCTGACTCTTGAACCCTTACCGTTAGGGGCAGGGTTGCAAATCGAAAGTGACATCTCCTATGGTTATCTGAACCATTCTTTTCAAAATGCCGTTTTTGAAGGGATTCGTATGTCTTGCCAATCTGGTTTACATGGATGGGAAGTGACAGATCTGAAAGTAACTTTTACTCAAGCCGAGTATTATAGCCCGGTAAGTACACCTGCTGATTTCAGACAGCTGACCCCTTATGTCTTCAGGCTGGCTTTGCAACAGTCAGGTGTGGACATTCTCGAACCGATGCTCTGTTTTGAGTTGCAGATACCCCAAGTAGCGAGTTCCAAAGCTATTACAGATTTGCAAAAACTGATGTCTGAGATTGAAGACATCAGTTGTAATAATGAGTGGTGTCATATTAAAGGGAAAGTTCCATTAAATACAAGTAAAGACTATGCCTCAGAAGTAAGTTCGTACACTAAGGGCTTAGGCATTTTTATGGTTAAGCCATGTGGGTATCAAATAACAAAAGACGGTTATTCTGATAATATCCGCATGAACGAAAAAGATAAACTTTTATTCATGTTCCAAAAATCAATGTCATTAAAATAATGGAGCGGTCAGGAAATTTCTATAAGGCAATACGGTTGGGATATATACTTATCTCCATTCTTATCGGATGTATGGCATATAATAGCCTCTATGAATGGCAGGAGATAGAAGCATTAGAACTTGGCAATAAAAAAATAGACGAGCTCCGAAAAGAAATAAACAATATCAATATTCAAATGATAAAATTTTCTCTATTGGGTGAAACAATACTGGAATGGAACGATAAAGATATCGAGCATTACCATGCACGGCGTATGGCAATGGACAGTATGCTCTGCCGTTTCAAGGCCACCTATCCAGCAGAGCGCATCGATAGTGTGCGCAGTCTTTTAGAGGATAAGGAACGACAGATGTTCCAGATAGTCCGGTTAATGGATGAACAACAATCTATTAACAAGAAGATAGCCAATCAAATTCCGGTTATTGTACAGAAAAGTGTGCAGGAACAGTCCAAAAAGCCAAAACGAAAAGGTTTCTTAGGCATATTCGGCAAAAAAAAGGAAGTAACTCCAGCAGTATCAACCACTATCCTTCATTCGGTCAATAGAAACGTAATCAGCGAACAGAAAGTGCAGGATCGCCAATTGTCGGAACAAGCCGACAGCCTTGCAGCTCGTAATGCAGAACTTAACAGACAACTGCAAGAATTGATTTGCCAAATAGAAGAAAAGGTACAAACCGAACTGCAAAGCCGGGAAAACGAAATAGTTGCCATGCGTGAAAAGTCATTTATGCAAGTAGGCGGTTTAATGGGATTCGTTCTTCTATTGTTGTTAATTTCCTACATCATCATACATCGTGATGCAAAAAGCATTAAACAATACAAGCACAAGACAACTGATTTGATAAGGCAACTGGAACAATCCGTACAACGGAACGAGGCACTGATAACGTCAAGGAAGAAGGCGGTACATACTATCACCCATGAACTGCGCACACCGCTGACAGCAATAACAGGCTATGCCGGACTGATACGGAAAGAACAGTGTGAGGATAAGTCCGGGCAGTATATCCAAAACATACTGCAATCCTCCGACCGTATGCGGGATATGCTTAACACTTTGCTTGACTTCTTCCGCCTGGACAACGGCAAGGAACAGCCCCGTCTGTCACCCTGCCGGATTTCAGCAATCACGCACACACTTGAAACGGAGTTCATGCCTGTTGCCGTGAACAAAGGGCTGTCCTTGTCCGTGAAGACTGGACACGATGCCATTGTATTGACCGACAAAGAGCGAATAATACAAATCGGGATGTTTCCTCCCATGATGATTCCCGGAATCTTCTTTGATGCTACAGTCAACACAAGCTCTTTGTAATCAGTCACTTTTTTACCTTCTTCTTCATCGTCGTTGCTACAACCGATAAAACTGAATGAGCATAGAAGCAATGCAAACGCTCCCCAGAAATGTCTTGTTTTCATATACTTTGATTGTTGAGATTATAGTTCTGTATTCACTTTTATTTTTCCTATTGTTTTTTGTTCATCACGCACCCGGCAAAGTTCCCGGTGTGCCTTTTCCTTATACTCCTGAAGGCTTTTGATTTCGTTACGTAATCTAATATTCTCTTCTTGTATTCTCTGAATCTCTTTTCCCTGTTCCTGAATCTTGGCTTCAGCCTTGGCTTTCTCTTCGGAAGCATGGGCTATCAGTCCGGGAGCAGGAAGTTGGCTCTGCTTTTGCGCAGTTATGAATTCAGCCATCAGTTTGCAGAGAACTTCAACTTGTGACCGTTCCTTTTCTACCTCCTTTGGAACAGCTAAAAAAGGGGTTGATTCGGTGTCGTATATATCAAAATCGTTCTTTGATATGAAGCTCCAAGCTGTTTCAACCCATTCACCGATAGGCTTTCCGGCTTTTCTGCAATATACTTTTATATCTTCAAGTATATTCTTAGGTACTCTTATTGTACTTGTCTTTATATCTTCCATTATGCTGTAGTATAACAATATAAATACAAAGATATAAAGATTATATTTTAAAATCTACATATTCTACAGGAATTATATTGTTGTTCTCCTACGCTTTTTCTATCTTTGCGCAAGATATGAATGTTGCCCGAGCGGTAGCGAGGACTAAACCTGTAAGAAGGGTAAAATTGACCGGATTCCGTTCCGGTTTTTGTTGGCTTAAAAGTGGAAAAAAAATCATTGATAATATATGCCCCCCCCCCGAGAGTGCCCGAGCGGTAGCGAGGGCCAGACCTGTGGGGAAAATTGGCCGGATTTTATTCCGGTTTTTGTTGGCTTAAAAGTGGAAAAAAAAATATATTGATAATATACGCCCCCCGAGAGTGCCCGAGCGGTAGCGAGGGCCAGACCTGTGGGGAAAATTGGGTTTAGGTATGGAAGAAGAGAAAGTGGTCGTTGTGAGTGATGCGGATCCGGTCAAGAGACGGGATGTGGTCGTTGTTCCGGTGGAAGAGATTGAGCAGGAGTTTGAAGCCAAGAGCCTGGCCTTGTCGGATGAGTTCTTCGAGGTAGGGTTGCAGGAGTTCCTGGGGGAGGTGTTCGAGAGGGAGGATGCCCGGACTGGAGAGATGGGGGTGCAGCCTTTCGAGGAAGTTCAGTCAGCGGAGTACCAGAACTGGAGGAAGCAGAAGCAGCAGTTGGCGGTCAAGCGCAGTCAGGGTGTTCCGGAGGAGCAGCTGGTCATGGACTACAGCGGCTACGGCTGCTGGAGGTACAACCCTATCGTGTTTTACCAGGAGGTCGTGGATGGCCAGAAGAAGAACCGTCACCGCATCATACTGAAGGACGATGAAGCCAGTCTGCTTTTCATCAGTGGCCGCAAGTTTGCGATTATGTCACCCATCACGTATGTTGGGCGTAACAACACACAGGAGAATGCCCGGTATCTGTATGCGATGGCCTTTGACCTCGATGGGGTTTCGCTTCGGAAGCATCACAAGATGTTCGACCTTGTGAAAAGAGGGATGATGCCCATGCCTAACCTCATTGTCAACAGCGGTCATGGCTACCACCTGTATTACCTGCTGGAGGATCCTGTTCCCTTGCATCCGGTGATTGTCCCCTTGCTGAACAGGCTCAAGCATGGAATGACCAACATTCTCTGGAACATGGGTACGTCAGAGCTGGAAGACAGACAGTACCAGTCGATCCTGCAAAGTTTCCGTTTGCCGGGTACACTGACCAAGTTCGGGAAGCGTATTCGGGCTTTTGTCTGCCCTGGAGTGGACAGATATACCTTGGAAGACTTGAACAAATACCTATACACGTACAAATTAAGCCCCGAGGAGTTTTCTTCTTGCATGGGCAAGGCAAAGTATAACCCGAAGGGTGTTACGCTCTCAGAGGCCGAAAGAATGTGGCCTGAGTGGTATTTCAGTCGTGTTGTCCAGAAGAAACGTGTCGGAAGGAAGTGGCACGTCAACCGGGCGGTCTATGACTGGTGGCATAACACGCTTTTAAGTGCTGGTGACGAAATCAAGGTGCATCACCGTTACTGGTGTATTCTGACACTCGTAATCTATGCCGTTAAGTGCGACATTCCGCGTGATGAAGTGCTGGCCGATGCACTGGCTCTGGTGCCCAAGATGGATTCGTACACGGATACTGAAGACAACCGTTTTACGGAGGATGATGTGCATGATGCCATGCTTGCCTATGACGAGAACTACAACAAGTGGCCAATCAAGACCATCGAAGATACTACACTGCTCCGGATCGAGCGAAACAGAAGGAATGGGCGACCTCAGGAAGAACACTTGATGATAGCTAGAGCCACAAGAGATATTGTGTCAAAACAGCGAGGAAAACGCTGTTGGAGAGATGGAAATGGAAGGCCTTATGCAATACCCGATAATTCAAAAGAATGTGCTCTTGTGGCTTCTTGGAGAAAGGAGAATCCAAACAACAACAATAAGTCCCAGTGCGCTAAAGAAACAGGGTTATCACGGCCAACCGTCCGCAAATGGTGGGATCCGGATAAGGTGGTTGTGTCAGCTGCTTCGAAACCGCAAGCCAAGAAGGCCGAACAACCGGAGAAAAAGCCTGTTTTAGTGGATGTGATTAGACTCTTCGCTCCTGAATCCACATACACCCTACCCGGTTATACTCATGAAGAGGTAGTCGAAATAATGACAACTGGCCGATGGAAAGAACTCGGGTGGGAGGTCATTATTTCGTGACGTGTCCTGATCTGCTTGTTATTTGATAGTGTAACATTTTCAAATAACAAGCAGCAGGGAACAGAAAACAAATTCCGGACATGTGTCCTCCATCCGTTTTCTGAAGTATAGAAGATTAAAACAGCCTAAAAAAGTGGCCTTTTGTTTGGCTGTTATGAAGGGTAATCACTACCTTTGGGCAGTAGCGATTGCCCTTCTGGCTTTCCTGTGTGCTAACCGTTTCTGGCTAATTAAGCAAGTGGTGTTTTTGTATTACAAAAACGCACTTGCCCCGCTCACTATGTTCGCAGGGATGCCTCGCTTCGCTCGTTAAGAAGACTTGCCTATGAGACCCAAGAAAACCGAGTCGCAACGACTTACCAAGACCGTCCTGTTCCGGTTGACGGAACTGGAGGAAGCCCAGCTGAAGCGCACTGCAGCACAGTGCGGAATGTCGGTGTCCGACTACTGCCGGGCTGCCATTTTCGGGACGACCCCGAAGCAGCGTCTGACCCCGGAGCAGCAGAAGCTGCTTGAAGAAGTCCGTGAAATCCGCTGGAACATGTCACGGATCACCAACCATTGGCGCAGCAGAGACTGGCCGGATGTCCGGCTGGAGCTTGACCGGATAATAGAGAAACTGAAACCATTGCTAAACCTTTGAATTATGATAGCAAACTGCAAGCAGGCTCGCCATGGCGAGGAGATAGGAGACTATAACGAAGAGAAAAAGGTGAATGGGGTGTATGTGGCCACAGAAATTTTCCGGAACAATGTCTTTGGCATTGATGCGAAAGAGTGCGTAAAGGAAATGAGGGAAGCCCAGGAACAGTCCGGCCATAAGCTGAAGAACGGCTTCTTCCGCATCGAGATCACTCCGAGCAAGGAGGAACAGGCCACGGAGTGGACGGAGGAACAGTGGCAAAGCGTGATTACCGACTATTGCCAGCGCATGGGCATCAGCAATTCACAGGCCATCTGGTTCCATCACAGCAGGACGGACAATGATGAGCAGCTTCCGCACGTTCACGGACTGGTGAACCGGATAGACCGGAACGGTAATGTACTTTCGGATAAATACTGCCAGAAGCGTTCCATTGATGTCATTACGAAGATGACGGCCGAGCGTGGATTTACCACGGCTGAAGAAATTTCCAAGAAGGAGCGTGAGACCATCAAGGAGAAGGCTCATCAGGCTTTGCGCCAGATGAAACGGTATGACTTTACTTCCTATGTCATAGCCTGTGCCGATTTCGGGATTACTGTAAGGCCGAATATCAGCCCCAACGGCAAGCGCAGCGGTTACTATCTTTCTTTGGAGAACAGTAGCCGGGAGTACAAGGCTTCCACCATCGACCGGGCATTGACTGACAGCCGGATTGTGAAAACCCATTATAACGAACATAGACTATATGAACAAGAACGAAGAAAACAGTTGGAACGTCAGAAAGAACAAGAGCGACAGCAATACCAGAAACAGCAGTCGGAGCGAAAACCAAATGGAGGGTTCCACCTCTGAAAGGGGAAAGAAAATCAATGAGTATCGCCCAGTCAGACAATCTGTTCCGAAAGTAAAGATGGGTGCATCCGATGTGTTGGGTGTTGTTCATGAACGTCTGGAAAAGGTTGCTACGAAGTCCGAGGAAATGGCGGATCGTGTCGATAGGGCATCTTCCCGGTTTGTCAGAGCTTCGCAGGATCTCCCGAACGAGATTGCGAGCAAGATGGATGCAGCCTTGCAAAAAGAGGTTCAGTCTATGCAGCAGTCCACAAAGAAGACGCTGGACGAATTTAAAGCGTGGTGCAACAAGTGGATGCTTTGGTTCTTTGGTGCTGTTGGTTGTGCCGTTCTGTTCTTGATAATGTCTATATTCATGAGTGTTAAAGCCAGTCAGGCTAATGACCGTTGTGACCGTCTTAGGGAGGAACGCGACTCTATACAGTACCGTGAGAATGTGTTTAAAAGGTTTGCTGCTGAACATCCGGAGGACTTCAACAGGTGGCTGGATAAACAGAAATAATATGATAAACAAGAGGGAAATAAATAGCATTGTCTTCCCTCTTGTTGTACTAGAGCTTGCTCCCCGAAGGAACTCTTTAGAGTGGTAGCCTAATCGTGGTTTTGCAAAAACCGCTAATTAGGCTTAGCGGTTTAGAAACCTCCCCCTGCGCCCCACTGATATAGTAATTGATGCGGAGAAAAGTCTTTTTATTTGATTGTGTTACAGAACCAAATAATTTGTATTCTTTAACCCATTTGATTTTGTTACGTTATCAAAAATGAGTATATTTGTATATGGATTTGAATGCGTAACGTAATTAAATATCTTATGGAATACCTATTGAAAATATCAGTTATCGGCAACGAAGAAGAACGGCAGGATCAAGTTAGCGGTTCATTGCCGGACGTATATCAGCACATGAAAAACCACTGTGCAGTTGGAGAGGTAGCCGATATCTACGGAGAAAACGAATACATCGAAACGGCCATCCGGCTTGATAGCAGCGTGGCCACATTGTCTCACAAATTAGAATGGTAGCTATGGCTGGAGTGAAAGGAAAGAGCGGAGGTAAACGCCCAGGATCCGGAAGACCCTTCAAGACAGAGGGATGTGTGACCAAGGTAATGAGAGTGCCGAGCTATATGAAAGGCCGCATTGAGACCCTGATTCGGGTGCAGGCGGAATGGCTTTCGGAGGATGAAACTAAGAAGCCTGTCGGCTATCTGGACGAAGCGGAGGAGAAGAAGCGCAAGGACTTGGTTCAGGACTTGGAGGCTGTCGTAGCCTATGAGAAGAAGCGGCTGGAGAAAGCCATGCTGCAGTCCAAGAGACAGGAAGAAGATAAAAGGCAGCTGAAACTGTTTTAGAATATAGCAATAAAGGCGGTTCTTCAAGATACCGCCTTTATTGCTGATGTATTATTGCTCTTTTATAATACTGGTGAAGTCTGACCAGTTCTCGACTTTATATCCTCTTATGTCTCGAACTGATTTTCTGAACCATTCTATCTTCTTCAATGCTTCAATTGCTCTAAATAGATTGCCTAAATCATCGCTCTGCGTGAGGTAGGTGCTGCCTTGAATCCAATCAAAGCTGTTTTTCCTCATCAGATCCTTGATTTCAAAGTAAGCCCGGTTATACGGCTTTCCGTAGTGCTTTTCAAGGTCTGAAACCGACATATCGAAACTTATGGCAAACATACTTCTTCCGTTTGGGGTTTAAACAAATCTTCCTTGCCGAAGAAGACATCCTTGTCTTCCGTTTCGGCGGAAATGACAGTGCCGATAAAGGGGTTGTCCTCAACCTCTATGACTGTTCCTGTTATCCAGCCTTCCATCCGGGTCAGGTCTGGAGAAATCAAAACCTTGTCTCCTATTTTCATGATTGGTGTATTTTGTAGAGCAAAGTTACTACAAAAAAGTGAAATGCGGAAAGATATAGTGATAGAATTGAGTT
>ENA-OXZN01000231-OXZN01000231.1-human-gut-metagenome-genome-assembly--contig:-NODE-231-length-15184-cov-3.844074_pt1 | contig 15184 bp, 9 predicted proteins | sample MGYA00243419_ERZ652802 | MGnify/ENA primary metagenome ERZ652802 (study PRJEB26926, sample SAMN06164824) | human gut metagenome | biome: ENVO:00009003; feature: ENVO:2100002; material: ENVO:00002003...
CAGCGTCAGATGTGTATAAGAGACAGCTAATACTGAATCTATTGAAAATTATCAATAAATTCTATATACCTTAATTTTAAAACTGAAATTACTAGGTGCGTTACTACTAACTATTGGTGGAACCACACAGCTGCTGTATGCAGAACAGCCATCCATAATGGCTAATTCAGACATTGTACAACAAAAATCAACGTGCTCAGGAGTTGTAAAAGATGCGTCTGGTGAAAGTGTTATTGGTGCATCTGTATTGGTCAAGGGCACAACAATTGGTACTATCACTGACTTTGATGGAAATTTTGAGCTTCCGAATGTAGAAAAAGGAGCCGTAATTCAAGTTTCTTTTGTGGGCTATTTAACCAAAGAAGTTGTATGGAAAGGAACTCCAATTTCAGTCGTACTAGAAGACGATACAAAAACGCTGGAAGAAGTTGTTGTAGTAGGATACGGAACCCAAAAAAAAGTAAATCTAACTGGGTCTGTAGCAATGGCTGAGAGTGATGTACTGGAAAACAGACCTATCGCTAACTTAGCTCAAGGTTTACAAGGTGTTATTCCTAACCTGAACATTTCATTTGCCAATGGTAACCCAAATGCTGAAACAAGTATTAATGTACGTGGGTTAACTTCATTAAATGGAGGTTCTGCCCTCGTTCTTGTAGATGGTGTGGAAACAAATGATATTTCATTGATTAATCCTCAAGACATTGAAAGTATTTCTGTTTTGAAGGATGCTTCTTCTGCTGCTGTATATGGTGCTAGAGCAGCATTTGGAGTTGTATTAATTACAACTAAAAAAGGAAAAACAGGAGAAAAGATAACCTTCAACTACAATAATAACTTTTCATGGTCTACACCATCCAGATTACCCCATAGTTTACCGGCAGATCAATGGCTAAGAGCGATGAATACAGAATCTAAGAATACCAGTGGAACCCAATACTGGAGCGACGAACTAATCGCAGCCGTAGACGCCTATATGCAAGATCCCACTCGCCCAACAGCATGGGAAAACACACAGGGAAACAAATTTACAGCAAACGGAGAATGGGCCTATGCTGGAAATACAGACTGGATGGATATCTTCTATAAGAACGCAGCCTTTATGCAGCAACATAATGCAAGTTTGAGAGGTGGTAGCGAAAAAACCGCATACTACGCTTCATTAGGATACAAAGGGCAAGATGGCTTATTGGCTTTTGGTACAGATACATATAAACGTATCAATATGTCATTTAATTTCACTTCAAAAGTAACAAACTGGTTAGAAATTGGATTTAGAACAAAATATAATAGAAGTGAAATAAATGAACCAAACTCAAACCATTATACAAGTGAGGATCCTTATTATGAAGTTTACCGTGCATTCCCCTTCATCCCTGTATACTTGCCAGATGGAGACTTTGCAGCTGTAGCAGGCTCAAACTTCAACTTTAATATTGCAGGGATGCTGGCACAAGCCGGACGCAAAAAGAACATATACGATGATATATGGTATACAGGGTCTTTCAATTTAACCCCATTAAAAGGATTATCTATCAAGGGAGACTATACAGGAAACCGTTTATTCAGAGATGAACGCGCTCATAATAAAACAATTTATCAGAAACAACCTGATGGATCACAAATTGCCAAAGGAGAACCTAACGGTGTTTCATTAAAAAAATATGATGACACTTATCAGGCATTAAATCTTTGGGCTGAATATAAGTTTGAATTGCCTAAATCTCATTCTTTTACTGCCATGGTAGGATACAATCAGGAAAGTAAAAAGACCAGCAATTTTTATGGCTATGTTACAGACTTATACCTGAATGATGCTCCCATTATTGACTGGGCAAACACCAAACAGAAACTGGAAGAAGAAGCTACCATTTGGGCAGTTCAAGGTGCTTTCTTCCGATTAAACTATGACTATGCTGGGAAATATCTGGTAGAAGTAAACGGACGTTATGACGGTTCTTCAAAATATGCATCAGACAGCCGCTGGGGATTCTTCCCTTCTGCTTCTTTGGGATGGAGACTTTCAGAAGAAAAGTTATTTGAACCAGCTAAAAAGATTTTCGACAATGTGAAGCTACGCGCATCTTTAGGTAGCTTAGGAAATCAGGTAACAAACAGCAACTTTGACTTCTTAAGCCTGATGGGATTCGAACAGCTAAATTATTTGATTGGCGGCAAACTTGCTAACGGTATTACTCCTGCTTCACTGGCATACAATAATGTAACATGGGAAAAAGTAACTACCGCAAACTTTGGTATAGACTTAGGATTATTAAACAACAGACTAACTGCTTCATTTGATTATTTCTTACGTTATACAAATGATATGGTCGTATCTAAAGCCTACCCTGCTACAATGGGATCTACAGGAGGTAAAGAAAACTTGGCCAATATGCGAACAAATGGTTGGGAGTTGACACTTAACTGGAATGACAATATCAACGATGTAGCCGGTTCTACTTTAAATTATAACATCGGAATTGGTATTTCAGACAGTTATTCAACCATTACCAAATATGACAATCCGACTGGATACCTTGGTGACTACTATGAAGGCCAGCGTTTAGGCGACATTTGGGGATACGTAACCGAAGGATTCATTAAAGATGACGCAGAAGCTGAGACAATGAAAGTACGCCAAAAAGAAATTAGCGGAACTTGGCTTCCTGGTGATATAAAATATGCAGATTTGAACGGTGACGGTGTGATTACTTACGGAAAAAATCAATTAAATGACCATGGTGATAAAAAAATCATCGGCAATCAGACACCGAGATACCGTTTCAATATCAATTTAGGATTAAACTGGAAAGGATTTGATGTTCGCGCCTTATTTGAAGGTGTAATGAAAAGAGACTTGTGGTTAGGAGATAACAACACAGTTTTCTGGGGTTACACAGGACAATGGTGGAGTGCATTAAATGAAACACATATTAATGACGTGTGGAGTGAAACCAATCCTAACGCCTATTTCCCAGTACCAACAAATACAACAAGAAGCCGTCAGATACAAACAAAATATCTGCAAGATGCATCTTATATCCGTCTAAAAGATTTGACAATCGGTTATACTTTACCGACATCATGGATATCCAAATTAGGTATCTCACAACTGAAAATCTTCGCAAGTGGACAGAACTTATGGGAAGCTACCGGCTTATATAAATACTTGGATCCAGACGCAACTGGCGATACAAAAGATGATGGTAGCCTGGAAGAAAGAATGACGAAATATCCATTCTGCCGGTCTTATTCATTTGGTATTAATGTTACATTCTAAATTTGCTATTGTATTATGAAAAAAACTATATTATATGCCACATTGTTGGCACTTAGCTTTCAAAGTTGCGACTACCTTGACAGGGAGCCGTTAGACTCAGTAACAAAGGATCAGTTTTTCACTACTGCAACTGGTACCGCTCTACAGCAATATTGCAACAACTTTTATCCAAAACTGATAAAAGGTCATGGTGATCCTTTGTCTTACAGTTTTGGTATGCTGGAAAAAGAATTTGAATCGGATAATATTTTTACATGGGAATATAATGTAAAAAGTTTTGGCTTGCATGTGGCTCCTACAGAAGCCAAGGATACAGAGTGGCAATGGGAAAATATACGTGCATGCAACGATTTCTTGATGAACTATCAATCATCTCCAGCAACTCAAGCTGAAAAGAATCAATATGCAGGAGAAATCTACTTCTTTAAATGCTTAGATTACTTTAATAAGTTAAGTGTGTATGGTGATGTACCTTGGTATACCACAGTTTTGAACCCTGGTGATGAGGAAATGTATAAAGGACGTGATTCCAGAATACTTGTTGCCGATAGCTTACTTTTAAATATTGAAAAGGCCATCAATCTGCTTTCTCCTAAATCTAAAGTGGGAGTAAGCCGAGTTTCAAAAGATGCAGCAATCGCACTAAAAGCCAGAATGTGCTTATTTGAAGGTACATGGAGAAGATATCATGACATAGAAGGCGACGTAAAATTCTTGCAGGAAGCATACGACGCTGCAGGCGAATTGATGAAAGAAGAATATGGTTACTCTATATTTAAAGGAAGTTCACCTAAAACGGCATATCATGAATTATTTACACAAGAAAATTACAATAATAATCCAGAAGTAATTTTAGCTAAAGAATACGATCCTTCTCTAGGTAAAGGCAACAATGTTACCCGACAAATCGGAGTAGGAGAAACTCCTATTGGTGCAAGTAGAGATGCAGTAGAAGATTATTTATGCGCAGCTACAGGAAAACCAATTTCACTATGCGGATGCGCAGGACATAGTGAACCATATATGGGAATTATCGCAGAATTAGAAAATAGAGATCCTAGATTATTGCAAACCATAGCTACCCCGAAAGATGGAGAATATACATATTATTTGCACGGTAAAGCATCCAATATAGCCAATATTGTAGCAACTGGTGCGGATGGTTCTTCTTCTACGGGTTATGCCATTGCAAAATTCTATAAAACATCTGAGTTTTCTTCAGACCACCACAAAGGCAGCATTGACGCTCCCATTTTCAGATACGGAGAAATTCTTTTAATCCGTGCAGAAGCAGGAGCAGAATTAGGAGTGCTGGATAATACAGAACTAGGAAGAACAATCAATGAACTCAGAAAACGCGTTGGTTTCAATTATCCATTAACCGTTAATCCGGTAGCAGATCCAAAACTGGAAAAAGAATATCCCAATATAAAGGGTAGCAATGCTAATTTAATTCGTGAAATCAGAAGAGAACGCCGTATTGAATTATTCGGTGAAGGTTATAGATACGATGACCTAAGAAGATGGGCTTGTGGTAAACGACTGGATGCAAGTGTAGTAGTAAGAGCCGGTATTATTCCCGATGCTAGTTTGTATACTACAGAACAAATCAACGATATGAAAGAAGAACTTGGCCTTACCGCAGAAGGAGCATTGGATATTTATGGAAAAAGAGTAAAAACGCAGGCTGTATTTGAAGAACCTAAACATTACTTATTATCCATTCCTATCAATGAAATTTCTATCAATCCTAACTTAGCTCCTAACAACCCGGGCTGGTAACATTTAAGAGGTTCCGATAAATAAAGATGGCTTATGAGAAAATAATTTCATAAGCCATCTTTTCTTTATACACAGTTGACTAGCAACCCGAAATTTCGTATTTTTGCCCAATCAATTGAAATTACGTAATTTTATCAAGATGAATCAAGAATTCGAGCTTATCGCCAAGACCTTCCAGGGACTGGAAGAAGTTCTGGCACAGGAACTCACGGAATTAGGAGCCAGCAACATTGAAATCGGACGACGTATGGTTTCTTTCACCGGAGACAAAGCCATGATGTATAAGGCTAATTTCTGCCTTCGTACTGCCATCCGTATCTTAAAACCTATCAAACATTTTACTGCGAAGACTGCCGACGAAGTGTATGAGGCCGTAAAGAGTATCACATGGGAAAACTATCTGGACAACATGAGTAGTTTCTCGGTAGATGCCGTAGTGTTCTCCAATGAATTCCGTCATTCTAAATTCGTGGCATACAAAGTGAAAGATGCGGTAGTCGACTATTTCCGCGAAAAGACAGGCAACCGTCCTTCTGTACGTATCAGTAACCCGGATTTGGCTATTCACATCCATATTGCAGAGGAAGAGTGTACACTTGCCTTGGATAGCTCTGGTGAATCACTTCACCGTAGAGGATACCGTCAGGAACAGGTGGAAGCACCGTTGAACGAGGTATTGGCAGCCGGTATGATTCTGATGACGGGCTGGAGGGGTGAATGTGACCTGATAGACCCGATGTGTGGTTCAGGAACTATACCTATCGAAGCCGCTTTGATTGCACGCAATATCGCTCCGGGTGTATTCCGTAAAGAATTCGGATTCGAGAAATGGAAAGACTTTGACCAGGATTTGTTTGATGCTATCTACAACGATGACTCACAGGAGCGTGAGTTTACTCATAAGATTTATGGATACGACAACAATCCGAAAGCAAACGAAATTGCTCAGCATAACGTGAAAGCTGCAGGAGTAAGCAAGGATGTCATCCTGAAAATCCAGCCATTCCAGCAGTTTGAGCAGCCTGCACAGAAAAGTATTATCATCACCAACCCTCCTTACGGAGAGCGTATCTCGTCAGAAGATTTGCTGGGACTTTACCAGATGATTGGTGAACGCTTGAAACATGCATTCACGGGAAATGACGCCTGGATTCTGAGCTACCGTGACGAATGCTTTGACCAGATTGGACTGAAGGCTTCTATAAAAGTGCCTTTGTTTAATGGAGCATTGGAATGTCAGTTCCGTAAATACCAGTTGTTTGACGGAAAATACAAGGAATTCCGTTCCGACAACAGTGACAAGGAGTTTAAGCCGAAACGTGAAGAAAGACCGGCACGTCCACGCCGCCAGGGAGAAAAAGTAGAATATGGCCGTAAGGAGCGCAAAGACGGAAGTCGTGGAGAACGGAAAGAAGGTTTCCGCAGTGACCGTAAAGAAGGATTCCGTAAAGATGCTGACCGCAAAGAAGCATTCCGCGGACGTAAAGCAGGCGACGGAAAAGAATTTACTCGTGAACGCCGTAAAGAATTCAAATATAAGGAAGATTCGAAGCCACGCACTCCGCGTCCTTCTACAGACGACGGACGCCCGAAAGCGGCTCCTGCCCCACGCTACATGCACAGACGCCGCAGCGAGGAAGAAGGTAACTCACAATATTAAAAACAGACAAAACATGAAACGTATATTCTTTTTATTCTTTTTGTGCTGTATGACCACTCTCGCCACTTTTTCCCAGGAAAAGAAAGCCTATACACTGGAAGATGTGATTCCGGGCGGAAACAATTATTTCAACCTGGTCCCTGAAAACATTCCAGGACTGCAATGGTGGGGAGATGTGTGTGTACGTGCGGATGTGGAAAACATCCGCAGCATTCGGTTGAAAGATGGCAAGGAAAGCATACTTGTCACACTGGAAGAGATAAATCAGGCCATTGAAAAAGGAGAAAAACCTTATCAGCTGTCGCACGAACTAAAACCGCTTCGCAGCCTGATGTCAGCTTCATTGCCTTGGGCAGAGCGTAAAGTCATTGTATTTCAGCAGAACAGCTATTGGGTGGAATATGACTTCGGACAGAAAAAAATTACGAACATATCCCGCCTGAACGAAAAAGCTACCAATCTTGACTTTTGCAAAACCAATGACAAAGTGGCCTATACCGTCGGTAACGGTTTGTTTGTAACCGGCGAAGGGGAGGAAAGTCACCAGATTAATCCTTCACAAACAGAAGAAGGGGTAGTTTACGGACAAGCTGTACACCGTAACGAATTCGGTATTTATAAAGGTACATTCTGGAGCCCGAAAGGAAGCTATCTGGCTTTCTATCGCATGGACCAGAGCATGGTCACAGACTATCCTCAGGTGAATACATCGACTCGTATCGCAACTCTTGAGCCGGACAAATATCCAATGGCAGGAATGACCAGCCACAAAGTGACGGTAGGAGTATACGACGTAAAGACTGGAAAAGTAATTTACCTGCAGGCAGGTGACCCGACCGACCGTTATTTTACCAATGTCAGCTGGTCGCCCGATGAACAGCATATTTATGTCATCGAACTGAACCGTGACCAGAATCATGCCCAACTTGTATGCTATCAGGCTGCCACAGGCGAAAAAGAAGGGGTTTTGTATGAAGAAAAGAACCCGAAATACGTAGAACCTCAGCATCTGCTGGTATTCTTGCCGTGGGACGAAAGTAAATTTATTTACCAGAGTCAACGCGACGGTTTCAACCACTTGTATCTGATGGATACGAAAGCAAAAGGAGAAGGTGCATGGAAGAATGGCAAACTGGAAGGCAGTACCTATCTGGAACACCTGAAAGTAACTCCTTTGACGCAAGGCGACTGGTTGGTGCAAGATATTCTTGGATTCAATGCAGGAAAGAAGGAAATTATTATCGGTAGCACGGAAATATCTCCGCTGCAAACCAATCTGTTCAGCCTCAACGTCAAAACTGGAAAGCGTACATTACTGGGAGAAAAAGACGGTATGCACCGGGCTTCTCTCTCTGAAAGCGGTACTTACCTGATTGACAACTTCTCTTCATTCCAAGTAGGACGTGAAATTACTTTGCTGCCTACCAACGGAAAGAAAGGAACTACATTGCTGAAAGCTGATGACCCGATGAACAGCCTGTTTAAGTTGCCGGAAATTACCATCGGTACCTTTAAGGCGGCAGACGGAAAAACAGACTTGTATTACCGCCTGATTAAACCCGTGGACTTTGACCCGAACAAGAAATATCCGGCCATTATCTACGTATATGGTGGACCGCACGCACAGCTCATCCACAACACGCGTTTTTATGATGCCAGAGGATGGGATTTATACATGGCGCAGAAAGGATATGTGATGCTGACTGTGGACAGCCGGGGAAGTGATAACCGGGGACTAGCCTTTGAGAACTGCACATTCCGTCACTTGGGAGTAGAAGAAATGAAAGACCAGGTAAAAGGTGCCGAATTCCTGAAATCACTGTCTTACGTAGACGGTGAACGAATTGGTGTACACGGCTGGAGCTTCGGTGGCTTCATGACAACCAACCTGATGCTGACTTATCCTGACATCTTCAAGGTAGGTGTAGCTGGAGGACCGGTCATTGACTGGAAGTTCTATGAGGTGATGTACGGTGAACGTTATATGGATACTCCGGAAACTAATCCGGAAGGATACAAGGGATCCGACTTGAAACAGAAAGCCGGCAACCTGAAAGGCCGTCTGGAAATCATTATCGGAGGTACAGACCCCACTTGTGTTCCACAGCACAGCTACTCATTCTTGAGAGCTTGTATTGAAGCTGGTACCCATCCGGACTTCTTCGTTTATCCAGAAGACGGACATAACATGATGGGGCGTGACCGTGTACACCTGCACGAACACATCACCCGCTATTTTGAAGACCATTTGAAATAACAGACTAAAAAACAGATACATATATGAAACTTTTACTTTTAGGTTCAGGAGGACGCGAACATGCACTGGCATGGAAAATCGCACAAAGCCCGAAAATTGAAAAGTTATACATCGCTCCGGGAAATGCCGGTACGCGTGAAGTAGGCGAAAACGTAGCTATCAAAGCCGATGACTTTGAAGGTATCAAGCAGTTTGTAACGGCCCACGGCATTGACATGGTAGTAGTAGGTCCGGAAGACCCATTGGTGAAGGGGGTATATGATTTCTTCAAAAATGATGACGCATTGAAGCAGGTACCGGTTATCGGTCCGTCAAAGGCTGGAGCCGTACTCGAAGGAAGCAAGGAATTTGCCAAAGGTTTCATGCAGCGTCATCATATTCCGACTGCCGGATACAAGAGCGTAACTGCAGCCAACCTGGAAGAAGGGCTGGCTTTTCTGGAAACACTGGAAGCACCCTACGTGCTGAAAGCTGACGGATTGTGTGCTGGAAAAGGTGTATTGATTCTCCCCACATTGGAAGAAGCCAAGAAAGAATTAAAAGAAATGCTTGGCGGAATGTTCGGAAATGCTTCTGCCACAGTAGTTATCGAAGAGTTCCTGAGCGGTATTGAATGCTCGGTATTCGTACTGACTGATGGAAAGAACTATAAAATCCTGCCGGAAGCCAAAGACTACAAACGTATCGGCGAAGGTGACAAAGGATTGAACACTGGAGGTATGGGTTCTGTTTCTCCGGTTCCATTTGCTGATGCAGAATGGATGAAGAAGGTGGAAGACCGTATCATCCGTCCTACAGTTGAAGGACTGGCTGCAGAAGGTATCGATTACAAAGGATTTATCTTCTTCGGACTGATTAATGTAAAAGGTGAACCGATGGTCATCGAATATAATGTCCGCATGGGGGACCCTGAAACAGAAAGTGTCATGCTTCGTATCAAGAGTGACTTAGTAGACTTATTTGAAGGGGTAGCTCAGGGCAACCTGAATGAAAAGGCCCTAGAAATTGACCCGCGCTCAGCTGTCTGCGTCATGCTGGTATCTGGCGGCTACCCAGAAGCTTATGAAAAAGGATTCCCGATGACGGGTATTGAAGAAGCAAAGGCAGGCGGAAGTATTGTATTCCATGCCGGAACAGCCTTGAAAGACGGACAGGTGGTTACTGCCGGAGGACGAGTGATCGCAGTTAGTTCCTACGGAGCCAACAAGGCAGAAGCTCTAGCACAGTCTTTCCAGAATGCAGGCAAAATCTGTTTCGAGAAAAAATATTTCCGTTCAGACATCGGGTTTGACCTGTAACACATGCTTGCCCGAAATAGATTTCAATATGAACTGGCCACCGGAAGGGCTACTCTTCCGGTGACCATTATCATCTGTCTTATCATGTATGGTATTACCTATCAGGAAAAGACAGATTTACTTTCTTTGGCCATTCACGGAGCCATAGTCTACTGCCTGATTGAGTTGAATACCACGTTTTCACTCATCCGGACACGTACAACACTTCATGCGGCCCTATTTCTTTTTTTCTTAAGCGGACTTCCTTTCCTACACACCTATTCACATGAGCAATGGATTCCTCTGCTGTTTACGGTTTCTTTCTCTTACTTATTCAGAAGCTATGAATCGGTATATGCTCCGATTCCTGTTTTTCATTGCTTCCTCTGTCTCGGTATCAGCAGTTTTCTGCTTCCGCAGGTACTCTACTTTGTGCCGCTGATTTATTTCTACATGATTGGTTTGAGGGCTTTTACCCTCCGCACATTCTTTGCAGGTCTCATCGGCCTCCTCGTTCCTTATTGGATTGCATTGGCCTATCATCTTTATGCTGGAAACCTGGAAGCGACCTGGCTACCTTTCAAAGCACTTGCCCACTTCCCTCCAATAGACTACGCTATTCTCTCTTTGTCACAATTGGTTTCGGGAGGTATTGCAATCTTATTTATAGCCATCTGCAGTGTAGAATGTATTCTGCATAGCTACCAGGACAAGGTACAAACACGCATCATGCTCCGTGTCCTGATAATTACAGGAATCGGCACATTGGCCTGTATGCTGCTTCTGCCTTCACACTTCAATACTTATTTTCTTATGACATTAGTCGTAGGTTCCGTCATGGGTGGTCACTTACTGGCACTGACCTTCAACCGTTTTACCCGCATCTTTCTTTGGGTATCTCTTGGAATCTGGACCTGCGTATGTATCATGAATTTATGGATGCATTTATTCAATTTCTGATAGATTGGGGATACTGGGGAATGTTTCTTTCTGCATTCCTAGCCGGAACCATCTTGCCGTTCAGTTCGGAGGTTGTATTACTGGCCTGCATCGGATTAGGACTTGACCCTGTGTGGTCCACACTCTTCACTACTGCCGGAAACGCACTTGGAGGCTTTACCTGCTACTGGATAGGGCGAATTGGTAAAACGGAGTGGATTGAGAAATATTTCAAGGTTGACAAAAAACAAATGGATAAGGCCATCCGGTTTATTCACGGAAGAGGATCATGGATGGCTTTTTTCTCATTTCTTCCTGTTATCGGGGATGTTCTGCTCATCGCACTTGGATTTATGAGAGGCAATGTATGGATTACCACTATTGCCATGACCATTGGCAAACTGGCTCGCTATGCCATTATTGTGGCCACAGCTTTGGGAGTCTTCCGATTCATCGGATAGAAAACCAATGCAAATTTTCCTTGCTCAAAAGATATGACTATCTTTGCGAAAACTACCGAAAATCATCTACGAAAAATTTAACAAAACATGAAAAAACTTCTTTGCATCTATTGCTTATTATGCATGACTGCACTGGCTTGTGCACAAAACTTAAAATTCAATACCAACGGAAAGTTCAAAATCGTCCAGTTTACCGATGTACACTATATTTTTAATGATTCACGCGCAGAGGTAGCCATTGAACGTATCAATGAAGTGCTGAATGCCGAAAATCCAGATTTGGTAATGTTCACCGGTGACGTAATCTACGGAAAGCCTGCAGAAGAAAGTATGCGTACTGTATTAGAACAAATTGCAAAAAGAAAAATACCTTTTGCCGTTACTTTTGGAAATCACGATGACGAACAAGGGCTTTCTCGGGAAGAACTACTAAAAATCATTGAAAGTATTCCATACAGCCTGACTGCCACCACAAAAGGTATCTCAGGTACAACTAACTTTATTCTGCCTGTAAAATCATCTGATGGACAGAAAGACGCTGAAATCCTTTATATATTTGATTCTCATTCTTATTCGCAGATAAAAGAAGTGGGAGGATATGACTATATCGATTTCGACCAGATTCAATGGTATCGTGAGAACAGTTCAAAATATACACAGGCAAACGGTGGAATCCCCATTCCTTCACTGGCATTCTTCCATATTCCTTTGCCGGAATATAATCAGGCTGCAACTTATGAAAATGCGGCATTATTTGGTATCCGAAAAGAGAAAGCATGTGCCCCTGCCTTAAACTCAGGCCTTTTCACGGCCATGAAAGAAATGGGAGACATCAAAGGGGTATTTGTTGGACATGACCATGACAATGACTACGCGGTAATGTGGCAAGGTATCCTTTTGGCATACGGACGTTATACCGGTGGAAATACGGTTTACAATAATCTACCCAATGGAGCCCGTATTATCGAACTGACAGAAGGAGAAAAGGGATTCCGTACTTGGATTCGTACTAAGAATCATACAGAACAAGAAGTGATATTTCCGGAAAGCTTTTTAAAGCCCAATAAATAAAACCGGATTTTTAATGAAATACTGTTGATAGAAAGATGATTACACTCGAACCCACTGCCGACGGAAGCAATACATTATACGTTCCTGAATTGAATGAACATTATCATTCCGTGAAAGGCGCATTAACCGAGTCTGCACATATTTTTATTCAAATGGGATTGAATCACGCTCAGGCGGCAAATCCTCGTGTACTTGAAATCGGTTTCGGTACAGGACTGAATGCCTTTCTGACCTTGTTGGAAGCAGAAAAAAGCCAAAGAGCCATTCACTTTACCAGCATTGAACGATTCCCGCTTTCGGAAGATATTGTACGCGAACTTGCCTATCCGGAAACAATCGCTCCGGAAGAGTGTGAGAAATTCTATGCACTGCACACTGCTCCCTGGAACCAGGAAGTAAAAATCTCACCTTATTTCACGCTTCACAAGATAGAAGGTGATTTCACTCACTTCTCATTCAGTGAATGTTATGATGTGGTCTACTTTGATGCCTTTGCTCCCGAAAAGCAGCCTGAGATGTGGAGTCAGCCACTTTTTGACAACTTGTACCGCCAGATGAATCCCGGTGGAATCCTGACTACTTACTGCGCAAAAGGAGTGGTAAGGAGAATGTTGCAGGCGGCTGGTTTCACCGTGGAGCGACTCCCTGGCCCTCCAGGAGGTAAAAGAGAAATTCTTCGGGCAACCAAAGAAAGAACCTAAAAATAAACAAAGGAGTCTCCCCCTACCAAAAGAAACTACTATATTTGTATCACACTTTCAATACGACACAAACAAATGAAAAAATATTTTTTTATTTTGATAAGTATCCTGCTGCTCACCGTATCTTGTACGGGAAAGCAAGGAAAAGAAGATGCCCCTACTCTGACAGTAACCATTGAACCGTTACGATATTTCACAGAAGCCATTGCTGGAGACAAATTCCAGGTGGTTAGTATTGTTCCCAAAGGAGCTAATCCGGAAATATACGACCCTACTCCCCAGCAACTCGTCGAACTGGCACGAAGCAAAGCCTATCTGCGTATCGGCCATATCGGGTTTGAACAGGCATGGGCAGAAAGATTGCAAGCCAATACACCCAAACTGCCTTTTTATGACATGTCGCAAGGAGTCGATCTCATTCATGAAATACATCCTCATGCCCATACACATGGAAATATAGACGGAGTAGAACCTCATATATGGAATTCGGTTTCGAATGCACGTATCATTTCCTCTAACATCTGCAAGGCATTGTCTGAAATAGACCCGGACAATCAAACTTACTATCAGACACGACTGGACAGCCTGCAACAGGTCATCAACCGTACCGAACGTGAGATGCAAAGTTATTTGACGAATGCTGACTATTGTTTCCTGATTTACCATCCGGCATTAAGTTACTTTGCCAGAGATTACAGCCTGCAGCAAATCAGCATCGAGGAAGGAGGAAAGGAACCTTCACCGAGTCATCTGCAGGAACTGATGAAAACCTGCAAACAGAAACAAGTAAGAGTCGTGTTCGTGCAACAGGAATTCGACCAGCGTAACGCGGAAGTAATCGCGCAGGAACTAGGACTAAAAATCGTCCCTATCAACCCGTTAAGCTATGACTGGAACAAAGAAATGATTCACATAGCCAAATCATTAAGCAAAAAACAATAACTAAAATTTATCCTCATGAACCAACCTCTTATCAGACTGACTGAGATTGCCGCTGCATACGACCAGAAAAAAGTGCTGGAACATATCAACCTGGAAATTGCAGAAAAGGATTTTCTTGGAGTAATCGGCCCGAACGGAGGAGGAAAAACCACCTTGATGAAAATTATTTTAGGCTTACTAAAGCCTTCGGCTGGAACAATTCAGTTTTTTCATCAGGGAAAGGAGGTGAATGAGATTACAATGGGGTATTTGCCCCAATACAACACTATAGACAAGAAATTTCCCATCTCGGTGTACGAAGTGGTTCTTTCCGGATTAAATAAACAAAAATCATTGTTCCGCTCATTCTCCAAGGCACAGCATGACAAGGTACGTGAAACCATTGCCCGCATGGGACTGGAAGGCTTGGAACAAAGAGCCATCGGACAATTAAGTGGCGGACAGCTGCAAAGGGCTTTATTGGGGCGCGCACTCGTCTCCAATCCAGAAGTCGTCATTCTGGATGAACCCAACACATACATTGACAAGCGTTTTGAGGCTCGTCTTTATGCTCTGTTGGAAGAAATCAACAAGGAATGCGCCATCGTGCTAGTGAGTCACGATATCGGCACCATCCTGCAAAACGTAAAAAGCATTGCCTGTGTAAACGGCACGCTGGATTACCATCCGGATACGGAAGTTTCCGCCGAATGGCTGGAGGCACATTTTGAATGTCCTATCGAACTGTTAGGACACGGCAACCTGCCTCATCGAATATTAAAATGCCTGTCTCTTATACACATCTCCGAGCCCACGAGACTAGGCATGATCTCGT
>ENA-OXZN01000241-OXZN01000241.1-human-gut-metagenome-genome-assembly--contig:-NODE-241-length-14909-cov-6.327790_pt1 | contig 14909 bp, 8 predicted proteins | sample MGYA00243419_ERZ652802 | MGnify/ENA primary metagenome ERZ652802 (study PRJEB26926, sample SAMN06164824) | human gut metagenome | biome: ENVO:00009003; feature: ENVO:2100002; material: ENVO:00002003...
CGAGATCATGCCTAGTCTCGTGGGCTCGGAGATGTGTATAAGAGACAGCCTATAACGGTCCTGTCCGGAAAGGGGTGGCGGCCTATGCCCAGATCATGCTCTATTATAATTATGTGACCGGAGCTTATTTCGCGGATCTGTGGAAGGAGAGTGCATTGGCGGACAGATACCGCAAGTTGGCCCGGAATCTAAAAAAGAAGATTTTTGAACATTTTTGGGATGATGACCGGAAGGTCTTCATCAACGGTACAATGAATGACAATGTGACTGTGGACAAGCGTATTTCGCATCATGCCCAATATTGGGGAATACTGGCCGATATCTTTCCCGAAGAACATTATGACAACCTCTTTGAAAATATTCTGCCGAATTTGCCTAACTATTATGAGGTGGTCAGTTATGAGAAGGGTTATGAGTTTCTGGCTTATGCCAAAGCCGGGCGGATAAAAGAGTTATGGGATCATATTTATGGTGTGTTCGGCGACTGGATGGATCAGGGACATACCCGTTTCCCGGAGAACTTTATGATGAATGCTTCCCGCGCCCGTCAACTGGTGTTTTATAATCGTCCGTACGGCCTGAGTCTTTGTCATGGGGCGAATGGAGTCCCGGTAGTGGTAGGCGCATTGAACGGTCTTATCGGTTTCAGCCAGTCTTCGATGAAGACGAATGAATATACCATTAAACCGGAGTTACTCCATTTGAAGTGGATTCATTCCAGAATTCCGGTAAAGGAAGGATATATTGTCTTGAAACTGAATGCCGAGGGGGAGAGCACTATTGACATTCCGGCAGGATGTACAGTCAGAATTATAAAAAAGATCGGAAAGAAGCCACTGGTACTGAGAGAACAGGGCGGGTACAGCTTCCGGTTGAAGGACTGAGCGTTGAATAGAAAAAAGTGTCTGTTCAATAGCCATATTCTTTATTAAGTCATTCTTAATGTACTTGATTAAACCGACAAGTTGCAAGTTCTTGAATTTCTTCCTAGCTTTGTATTCGTTTGTTTTCAACAGGAGTACTTGCGTGAAGAATATGAAAAACATAGGAAGGATAGTATTACCAATCATTATTTTGTTATTGACTGTGCGGATAAATGCCGTTCCGGTCAAAGCATTTGATATGATAGTAAGAAACCTTCCTAATTCGGAACAGTTGCCGACCAAAGAATTGCTTTGTATTTTCCAGGATTCGGAAGGATATATGTGGTATGGCACTGAAGGGGGAGGCTTGTGCCGTGATGATGGATATACGGTGAAAGTATTCCGTTCTGATTTCAAGAACCCGGGAATCTTGGAAAACAACAGTGTGACGTGTATTACTGAAGACGGTGAAGGGAAAATATGGTTTGGAACGAAGCGTGGCGCCTATATTTTGTCAAAAACAGATTATGAGATAAGGGCGCTTGCTGATGAAACGATAAAGAGCTGGACTATAACTACAATGACAGCGACGTCTGATGGTACGATCTGGATTTCGACTAACAGGCATTTGTTTCGATACAATGAGTCAGGGGAAAGAACTGGAAAATACATTCTTAAATGGAAAGGACGGGAGAATACCGTCAATTCTATTTATGAGGATAAGAAACAGACTGTTTGGGTAACTCAAGCAAAAGGCGGGCTTTTTTGCTATGATAAGGTAAAGGACTCTTTTATTTCATATCCTTGGCCCTATGATGAGTATCCCACAAGCATGACGGAAGATCATAACACCCCGTATTATTGGGTTACTACTTGGGGAAAAGGTATTGTACGTTTTGATCCCAAGGCACAGGATACAGACAAAATGTTTGGATTGCAAACAGTGGATAATGCGTCTTCTAACTCCGATACCCGAAAGCTTCATCATATCATACAAGATTCTGTTAAGGGATATTTGTGGGTGATTGCGGCAGATAATTTATATGCCTATAAAATAACGGCCGATGCATCTTTGGATAAGGTAGATCTCTCCCGTTTATTATCAGCTGACAGGAAAATCCTCACAAAGATTCTTTCCGATCAATCCGGAAACTTATGGGTGACAGGTTATTATCCTTCTTCTTTCATTATTTCTTTTCTTCCTAATGAAGTGCTTCCTTTGTCTATGGAAGGGGTAAAGCAAAATTTGGGGGTAATCGCGTCTCCTATGCAGTTTTCTCAAGAGAAAAATTATTATTGGATCAGGCAAAAAAAATTGGGGCTGTATGCTTATGATCCCCAAAGAGATCGTATGTCTGTTGTTAAGAATGACAGGGAGCTTTCTTTTTTCTTTGAGAGGCCATCGGATAGAGAGGGACTCTATATGGTAAGGGATCATTCGGTAATTTTAATTCGGTATAAGGAGAACCGGCTTTTTGAATCCATCGTATGTGCCATACCCATTAAACAAGGTGAGCGTATCCGTGCTTTGCATGATGACCACCATGGAAATCTTTGGATAGGGACTACTTACCATTTATTTCGGTATAGCTTGGAGGAAGACCGATTGACTACAGTTTGTGATGATGTTAGTTTTATAAATGCTATCGTTTCGTCTAATGAAGGAGTTGTTTATTTTGCAACTGAAAGTAGAGGGTTGTGGAGAATTTCCGGAGAAAGCCGGTTGCAAATAAAGGATACTGGAGAAAATTATTCGGTATTGACTGTCGCACCGGACAACAATCTTTGGGTGGGTACTAAACAGGGCAATGTGTATAGTTATTCTCCGGATACGAATGATTTTATTTCCCGGACAAAAGATTGTGGATTGACAGGGGATGCTGTGTTGGATATAAAATCGGATGACGATGGGAATCTTTGGATTCTTACATCACAGCGGGTGATGGTCTATCATCCCGGAACACATATCTTTACTATGATGTCTTGTACTGATTCTTGGATAAATCTGGAAGATTTCCAGTCATTGTATAAAGGTCCTCGGGGAGAAATGAGTGTGGGTGGACGAGGTGGAATTGTGACTTTTCCTCACTATAATGAAAAAAAGAGAAGGATACCTGAGCCAACGGTGCGTTTGACATCCGTCGAAATGAATAACACCTCTGAAATCGGGGTGGATAATCAAAAGAAAATAAGCCTGTCTCCTCATGAGAGAAATGTGAAATTGTTTTTTTCTACTTTTGACCATTTGAATACGAATAAGGTAAGATATGCTTATCGTTATAAACAAAGAAACGATAATTGGGTGGCTTTACCGGCAGGGGAAAATAGTATCGGCTTGTCTGATTTGTCAAAGGGGGAATTTGAACTGGAAGTCCGTGCTACAGATGAGAATGGTCTGTGGAGTAAGAGTACATTGACGGTTATGATCCAGTGTCTGCCTGCTTGGTATGAAACAGGTTGGGCGTATTTGTTTTATATACTTGTTGTTTTATCGGTGGTGTGGGGATTGGGCCGGATGTATATGAAATTACGGAAGCCCATTATTGCACAGACTGTTCTGCCACTGGAACAAAATCCGGAGCAAAGGCATGAGATAGATCCATTGTCGGAAGAAGGAAAAGTAGAAGCGAATTCTATTTCAGCATCTGATGAGCAATTAATAAGGAAGGCATTGGATATGGTTGAGAAGAACCTTAGTAATCCTGAATATTCCATAGAAGATTTAAGTAGGGATATGTGCATGAGTCGTGCTACTCTTTACCGGAAGATTACATCTATCACCGGAAGTTCGCCTTCTGATTTCGTGAAGAATGTACGTCTTCGTAAAGCTGCCGAATTATTGAAAGAGGGAGGGCTTACCATTGCTGAGATAGCTGATCAGGTTGGTTTTAATACACCTAGTTATTTCACAAAATCATTCAAGAAACTGTTTGGGGTGTTGCCTACACAATATAATAAGTGATGTTTTAGTGATAAGAAGGAGATAGCTTTTGTGGCAGTTGATGGAGGAATAATTATAAATATGATTCATAAAGTTCAATTAAAGTGTATAAATTTCCATGTTAATGAACAAAAATACATTTTGGGGCTTTATAAATAACGATATATTTGTAAAATACTGCTTGAATATTTCAGATTGAAAGAAATAAGGTACTCATTTTAAATTTAAGGCCATGAAAGAACTAAAGATGTACATCGATGGGCGATTCATCGAAAACCAATCCGATAAGTGGATTGATGTATTGAACCCTTCTACGGAAGAAGTGATATCTAAAATGCCTGATGGCACACCGGAAGATGCACGTGCTGCTATAAATGCTGCCGTGAAGGCACAGCTTTCTTGGGAGAGTCTTACCTCTATTGAACGTGCCGGCTATTTAACTCGGATTGCACAAGGTATCCGCAAGCGGGAACAGGAATTGACTGATATTATTATCCGGGAGGGTGGAAAAACAAGAGGATTAGCTAATGTAGAGGTGTTATTTACGGCTGATTACCTTGATTATATGGCCGGATGGGCCCGTCGCTATGAAGGGGAAATTATTCCTAGTGACCGTCCTCACGAAAATATATTTGTCTTTAAGAAACCTATTGGGGTGACAACAGGCATCCTGCCTTGGAATTTCCCTTTTTTCTTGATTGCCCGTAAGGCCGCTCCTGCTCTGTTGACGGGGAATACAATTGTGGTAAAGCCGAGTCAGCTGACACCGGAAAATGCGTATGTTTTCGCACAGATTGTAGATGAAGTTGGGTTGCCTAAAGGTGTATTCAATCTGGTGAACGGTCGTGGTTCGGTGATTGGACATGAATTGGCTGCTAACCCTAAAGTAGGTATGGTTAGTCTGACCGGAAGTGTGGAGGCTGGAATACAGACTATGGCAGCCGCTTCTGCCAATGTGACGAAGGTTTCTTTGGAATTGGGAGGGAAGGCTCCCGGTATTGTAATGCCGGATGCAGATTTGGATTTAGCTGTAAAATCCATTATTGCTTCGCGTGTTATTAATACAGGACAGGTATGTAATTGCTGTGAGCGCGTGTATGTACATTCTAGTATAAAAGAGGCTTTCCTTGAGAAACTGTTGGCAGGATTCAAGCAGGTGAAAGTGGGTGATCCGAATCAGTATACAGACCTCGATATGGGTCCGTTGATTGATGCCAATGCACTGAAATCAGTAGAAGAGAAAGTGAAAAAAGCTATTGAGCAGGGAGCTGAGTTGCTATGCGGTGGTCATCGTATCGGTACTAAAGGATATTTCTTTGAACCGACGATTTTGATTAATTGTACCCAAAAGATGGATATTATTCAGGAAGAAACTTTTGGACCGGTACTTCCGGTTGTTGAGTTTACAGAGGTGGAAGACGCCATTGCCTGGGCTAATGATTGTGAATATGGGCTGACTTCTTCTATTTATACCCAGAACCTGGATATGACATTCAAATTGATTCGTGCGTTGAAATTTGGTGAAACTTATGTGAATCGTGAGAATTTTGAGGCGATGCAGGGATTCCATGCCGGATGGCGTAAATCTGGTATCGGCGGCGCGGATGGTAAACATGGGCTGGAAGAGTATTTACAGACGCAGCTGGTTTATTTGGAAACTAAAGGCTGATTCTCATCATTATTCTATGTAGGATTGTCTCGGGATATAATTCGTATTTTATGTCTCGAGATACATCTTGTTATATGATGGATATTTATTATTGATTTGGATTGATACTTTAAGAAGTATAGAGTACAAAATACTTGTTGTTTCGTCCTGTTGGAAAAGGTTTATTCATCATAAAACAGCATGCTATGAAATTGTTTTTTTCCTTCGTTTTTGCCTTATTGGCTTTTACAGCTTGTACAAAACCCGAAAAGGAAGTCTATATCTTCACTTCTCATCGTGAGCCGGCATTGGACGGGTTACATTATCTTTACAGCTATGACGGCTATCATTGGGATAGTATCGCAGGTTCATGGTTGAAACCGGAAATAGGAAATAAGACTCCTTATTATAATTATTTCACTAAACAGACCGAAGAACAGAAATATGCTCCCAATTCGATGATGCGTGATCCGTCCATGACCCAAGGCCCGGATGGAACTTTCCATTTAGTGTGGACAATCAGTTGGAATGGAGAACAGGGATTTGGTTATGCCAGTTCTAAAGACTTGATTCATTGGAGTGAACAACGCGAAATCAAAGTGATGAAAGACTCTTTGACTAACAATGTGTGGGCACCGGAAGTTTTCTATGATGATGAAAAGGAACAGTTCATCGTTGTCTGGTCTTCTGCCATTCCTGTAGAAAGATATACGGCAGCCGATAGCTTGGGAGCTAATAAAAGTCACCGTGCCTATTATACCACGACCAAGGATTTCCAAACATTTACTCCTGCAAAGGCGTTTTATGATCCGGGATTTAATTCTATTGACGGATTTATAGTAAAGCGTGATAAAAACGACTATGTATTAATTATAAAAGACAATCGCAAGCCTGGTTACAGTGATTTGTTCTGTGTATCCGGGCCATCGGCAGAAGGACCTTATGCTGATCCGTCAGTAAAATTTGCACCGACTTACTCTGAAGGTCCGTGTGCCGTGAAAGTAGGTGATGAATGGTTGATTTATTTTGATGTTTATCGGGAAGGACGGTTTGGAGCCGTGTCTACAAAAGACTTCAAGAACTTTACTCCCATTGACGATCAGATTTCTATTCCACAAGGACATAAGCATGGTACTATCATAAAAGTTCCCGAATCAGTTTTGCTCAACCTGAAAGCGGAGGAAGCTAAAAGATTCCCTCAAAAAGACTAGTTATTACCCAGAATTGTCTGCTTGAATAAGTTACTTTGGGCTTTTGAAATTTATAAGATGAATGCACAAATGAAAAACAAGAATCTAGTATTATTATTCCTTCTTCTGATGGTGGAAGGAGGGCTGCTTTCGGCAGCAGCACAGAGCAAATCGTCGGTTTATAAGCCTTGGAGTCATGGACAACTGAAAGTAAGTAAAGAGAACCGCTATCTGATGAATGCGGACGGAACTCCTTTTTTCTGGTTGGGGGATACAGGATGGCTGTTGCCCGAGAAACTGAATAGAGATGAGGCTGCTTATTATCTGGAACATTGTCGTCAGGCAGGTTTCAATGTGGTGCAGGTACAGACTATAAATGGAGTTCCTGCCATGAATTTCTATGGCCAGTATTCCATGATAGATGGTTTCAATTTTAAGAATATAGACAGAAAAGGAGTTTACGGGTATTGGGACCACATGGATTATATTATTCAGAAAGCTGAGCAGAACGGCATTTACATAGCGATGGTATGTATCTGGGGAGGGCTTGTGCGCTCCGGAAAGATGAATGTTGAAGAGGCTAAAGCGTATGGTAGATTTTTAGGTGAACGATATAAAGATGCCCCTAATATCATTTGGGTAATCGGTGGAGATACTTATGCTGACCGGAATACTGAGATTTGGGAGGCGTTGGCGAATAGTATTCTTGCTGTGGACAAGAATCATATAATGACCTTTCATCCGTTTGGCCGTACATCCAGTGCTACTCATCTGAATAATAAGGAGTGGATGGATATGAATATGTTCCAAAGTGGACACAGGCGTTATGGCCAGAAAAAAGGAGATGGTGATACTTCTGTTACGGGATTGGAGGAAGACAATTGGCGTTATGTAGAAGAGGCTTTGTCCATGACTCCACTGAAGCCTGTTCTGGATGCAGAACCCAGTTATGAAGGTATTCCTCAGGGATTGCATGATCCTGCCCAGCCACGCTGGCGTGACTGTGATGTGAGACGCTATGGATATTGGTCTGTTTTTGCGGGCTCTTGCGGACATACATACGGACATAATAATATCATGCAGTTCTTGAAACCGGGTACACCCGGTGGGTATGGAGCTGATGGAATAGAGAAACCTTGGTATAAAGCAATGCAGGATCCCGGCTTCAATCAGATGAAATATCTGAAGAATCTGATGTTAACTTTCCCTTATTTTGAACGTGTACCGGATCAAAGTGTAATTGCCGGTACGAATGGGAATCGTTATGACAGAGCCATTGCGACTCGAGGAAAGGATTATTTGTTAGTATACAATTACTCCGGAAATCCGATATCTGTTGACTTGACTAAAATCAGTGGCGCAAAAAAGAAAGTATGGTGGTATAGTCCTAAAGATGGAAAACTTTCTTTTATAGGAGAATTTGATAGTAAAATTACTCCTTTTACCTATGACGGCAGTTATAATCGGGATAATGACCAGGTATTAATTGCTATAGATTCAAGTAAGAATTATATTTCTACCGAATGGCTGGAACTTCCTATGGTAAATCAATAGCATTTTTGAGGAATACAGTCAAAAAGTCTTATTAAGTCTTAATGAAACGGGAAAAGTCAATGCGGAAATTGTAATTTTGAAAAAACACATTTACAAATGAAACGCATTGGCTTGTTCTTATTCTTTTGTATTCTTTCCTTGCATGGCATAGCTCAGGTTGAAAATGACAAGGATACGCTCATCATCCGGCAAGATAAAATCAATGAGTTTATCAATGAGATGAATGAGGCTGATAAAAGTATGGATTTTATAAACGAACCTCCTACGTTGACACCTCCCGTTTTATCTGATACGTTGCGGATGCCAAAATTTGATTTTACTCCCCGTGAAGAAATGCCTAAGATATCCCCTTATACTTTTTCCGGAAATCCTTTCGGACATGATTATATAGATGGACGTGCTTATCAGATTAATAGTACAGGGATTCTGAGTGGTTATCATTCCTTTCAAGGGTTGCCTTCTATAGGTGAGGCACGTAATGCCGGAGTGATGTACACACAGCGTCTCAATGATTTTATAACCGTGACGGGAGGAGTATATGCTGCTAAATACAATGTATATGGAGTCCGCTTTAATGATTTAGGTGCTAAGGGAAGGTTGTCTTTTCGCATTAATGACAGAATGAAGATCAATATGTTCGGCACATACTCGGTGTATAACGGATATGGTATGACTCCCGCTTCACAGCTTTTTATGAACCAAAATTCATACGGAGGCACTTTGGAATTTAAAATATCGGATAGTTTCGGAATTGAAGCGGGAGCAGAGAGGGAATTTAATCCGATGACCCGTAAATGGGAACCCCATCCTATTATTATGCCGGTATTCTATTAATAATAATTTGTGTATCTTTACGGCATGAATGAAGAGATAGAAGAGTATTACGAAGAGTTATACAGGCTTTATATAGATGAAAACCAGCCATTGGAACGCCGTTACAGGCAATTGCGTGAATCATTGGAGCGTGTGGTGCGTGAAAAGATACAAGGGAATAGTTTGCAGACCACTGATTTGGCCGCCCGTATTAATTATGTAGCCACTCAATATGGGCTGGATCTGAAAGAACAGAATCAGTTACATACCTTTCGCCTGACTTCCAATGATATTTTGAACCATCGTAAGTCTCCTGTAAAAGAAGAGTTCCTGCGTGATTTGCGTGCAGTGGCATACGCATATAGGAAGATGTTTGCACAGGATATTCCATTGAAGTTGTTCTCAGTTCTTCCCAAGCAGGAAATAGCATCTTCAGGGAAAAAAGAAAAGATGGAATACATCCGCCGCATCCGTGTATGCTTTGATTATGCCGATGATACCTATTTGTATGTACATCCTGTAGATGTAATAGCTGATGAACTTATACGGGTTGTTTATAATAAACCCGGTATAAATCATGAATTTGAAGAAACCATAAAGGAACTTTGGCGATATGCCCAGCTTAATCTGCTGGATGTTTCTGTAGATAGGGATGGAATTTATACCCCTTCTTTTATCGTATTGGAACCGGATTATTTGATAGATATCAGTTCATTGGCGGAATGTTACAAGGATTATGGCAGCCATCCGGCAAACTATTTTTTGAGCCGGCTGGTGCCGATTGATAATGCCCGCCCTTTGCTGTTGGGAAATATAGCCAATCTGTTTCTGGATGAATGGATACATGCAGGTGAGGAGGAGCCGGACTATATAGACTGTATGAAGAAGGCATTCCGGCAGTATCCCATTGAACTGGCTGCTTGTGCCGAACTTCGTGATCCGTCCAAAGAGAAAGAGTTTGCCAAGGATTGCCGGATGCATTTTGAGCATATACGGGACGTTGTACAACACACTTTTTTGGAGCCGGGGTATAATCTGGATAAAAAGGAGGCTGTGCTGGAACCGTCCTATATTTGCGAGGCGTTGGGCATTCAGGGACGTCTGGACTATATGCAGCGGGATATGAGCAGCTTTATAGAAATGAAATCGGGCAAAGCGGATGAATTCTCCATGCAGGGAAAAGTGGAACCCAAGGAAAATAATAAGGTTCAGATGCTGCTATATATGGCAGTGTTGGAATATAGCATGGGACAGGACCGGCGGCGTATGCATCCCTATTTGCTTTATACCCGTTATCCTTTATTGTATCCGGCCAGAGCATCGTGGGCTCAGGTAAGGCGGGTTATCAATTTGCGTAACCGTATTGTTGCTGCCGAGTATGGGGTACAATTCCATAATCATCCTGATTTTACACGCAACTTGTTGGCACAAATCAATCCGGAGGTGGTGAATGAAAGAAAACTGAGCGGCAGATTCTGGGAACAGTATTTGAAGCCCTCTATCTCGCGTTTCCGGGAGAAGCTGTCGGCGTTGGAACCTTTGGAGCAGGCCTATTTTTATACGCTTTATAATTTCATTACAAAAGAACTTTATACCTCCAAATCGGGAGATGTGGATTATGAAGGACGTGCAGGGGCTTCAGCTCTTTGGCTGAGTACACTGGATGAGAAACGTGAGGCGGGAGAGATATTATATGATTTGCAGATAATGGAAAATAGGGCATCACAGGCTCATAAGGCCTATATACTTTTGTCTATTCCGCAATATGATGAAATGTTTCTTCCCAATTTCCGTACAGGAGATGTGGTTGTGTTGTATGAGCGTAATAATGACTTGGATAATGCGACCAATAAAATGGTTTTTAAGGGTAATATTGAGCAGATTACAGATACAGAATTGCGTATTCGTTTACGTGCTACCCAACGTAATGCTTCCGTTTTTTCTCCGGACAGTCGTTATGCTGTAGAACATGATACGATGGATACTACATTTCGCAGTATGTATTTGGGACTCTCCGCTTTTCTGGATGCGAATACGGAAAGACGGGAATTATTGCTGGGACAACGGCCTCCCCGCTTTGATTCGTCTTTTGATGAAGCTATAGCGCTGACCGGTGATGATTTTGAGAGGGTGGCGTTGAAAGCTGAGTCGGCCCGTGATTATTTTCTTCTAGTGGGACCTCCCGGAACAGGAAAGACTTCGAGGGCGTTGCGTAGAATGGTGGAACATTTCTATGCAGCATCATCTATGCAGATATTGTTACTGGCTTATACCAACCGGGCTGTTGATGAAATTTGTCAGTCACTGTCCTCTATCACCCCCGGTATAGATTATATACGGGTGGGAAGTGAGCTTTCCTGTGATGTACGTTTTAGAGGACATCTGTTGGAGAATATATTGGCGGAATGCAACAGTAGGAGAGAGGTGAATATCCGTATGGCAGATTGCAGAGTATATGTTGGAACCGTGGCCTCTATTGCGGCTAAAGCTGAACTTTTTAAATTAAAACGTTTTGATGTAGCCATAGTGGATGAAGCCACCCAAATATTAGAACCCCAATTGTTGGGTATTCTGTGTGCCAAGTTTGCCGATGAAAGAAATGCAGTGGGTAAATTTATCCTGATAGGTGATCATAAACAGTTGCCTGCCGTTATTTTGCAGAATAGCGGACATTCTGAAGTGCATGATGAGGGACTTAGGGAAGCCGGACTTTTTAATTTAAAAGATTCTCTGTTTGAGCGGCTTTATCGTTTTCATTTAAAAGAAGAATCTCCTAAAGCGATAGATATGCTTTGCCGTCAGGGGCGTATGCATCCGGGAGTGGCTTTTTTTCCCAATAAAGCATTTTATGCCGGAAAATTGGAGGCTTTGGGATTACCTCATCAGTTGGAGCACATAGAGGCTCCGGTACGTTTTATCCCTTCGAAGCAAGATTTGGAGAGTGTTTCCGGAAAAACAAACAGATATGAGGCACAGATTGTCGCCGGTTTAGCCAAAGAGGTGTATCTGGCTCATGAAGAGGAATTTGATCCGAATCGAACGTTAGGGGTCATTACTCCTTATCGAAGTCAGATTGCTTTGATACGTAAAGAGCTTCAGGCATTGGCTATTCCTGCTTTGAGTAGGATTTCCATTGACACTGTGGAACGGTATCAGGGCAGCGAACGTGATGTCATTATTTATTCTTTTTGTGTGAATCACCTCTATCAATTAAGGTTTCTGCCCAACCTGACAGAAGAGGACGGTGTACAGATTGACCGTAAGCTGAATGTCGCTTTAACGCGTGCACGCAAGCAGCTTTTTATCACAGGAGTCCCTGAAATATTAAGTCATAATTCTATCTATCAATATCTTCTGAAAACTATTTATTAGGGAAAAAAATACCACAGGCTACTTAGGTGTGTAGTCTGTGGTGAATTCTTTAATTAGGCATCAACCGGTTTGTATTTGGGGACCAATGCTTTCATGATAATCCAACCAACCAAATAAGCTACGGCACATACACAGAATATGATGAAGTAGCCGGCAGGTTTTCCTTCGAATCCCATAAAAGTCATATTCGTTTCTGCTGCATAGTCAAACAGTCTGCCAGATCCCATATTAATACAGAATGAACCTATACCACCTGCCATACCACCAATACCTACGATAGTAGCGATGGTGCTTTTGGGGAACATATCACCTACTACAGAATAAATATTAGCAGACCATGATTGGTGTGCCGCACCTGCAATACCGATAATAATGATAGGATACCAATATGAATAATTGCCTAAAGGTTGGGCAAACAATGCCAGCAGTGGGAACAAGGCAAAGATAAGCATAGCCTGCATACGGGCTGCATATGGATTCTTACCTGTTTTATTAATGATAATAGTAGGTAACTTACCACCATAAATAGATAACATGGTAATAGCATATAATACGAAAATCAACATTTGTGCGGTACCCGTATCTGAAGCGAAACCGTATACATCCGAAATATATGCCGGAGTCCAGAACAGGAAGAACCACCATACGCCATCAGTCATGAACTTACCGACAAATACAGCCCATGTTTGGGGAAATTTGAAACATTGCAAGAATGAAATCTTCTTGTTGTCGAAGTCGTTGGCAGCAGCTTGTTGTTCTGCTGATTCTTCAGGATTGTTGTTGTCTTGTTCAATATATTCCAGTTCGGCAGCATTCACGCGAGGGTTGACATTGGGTTTCTTATAGAGGAACATCCAAAGTCCCATCCAAATGAATCCTAAACCACCGATAACGATGAAAGCCATTTCCCATCCGTTGCCCACACCAATACTTTGGAAATAACGTGCCAAAGGAGGGATAGTGATCGGAGCGGCTAAAGCACCTACTGTAGAACCTGCATTAAAGATGGAAGTGGAATATGCACGGTCCTTTTTCGGAAAATATTCGGCTGTTACCTTAATAGCTGCTGGGAAGTTTCCTGCCTCACCTACACCTAATACGATTCGGGCAGCGATAAAGTAATAAACGCTGGTAATGGCGATAGTTGAAGCGACGGCTCCTGTTGCAGAAAGCATCTCTTCTGCGTTATGAATACCTAATGTTTCTTCGGTTGCCCAACCGCACAATGCATGAAGACAAGCTCCTAAGGACCAGACAAAGATAGCCCAGAGATAACCTTTTTTAGTTCCCATCCAGTCAATGAAACGACCGGCGAACAGGTTGGCAATGGCATACACTATAGAGAAAATAGCTGTGATATCTCCGTAATTCGAATCCGTCCAGTGAAATTCCGGAGCAATGAAGTCTTTCCAGGTTAGTGAAAGCACCTGACGGTCGAGGTAATTGACTGTAGTGGCAAAGAATAGCAGACCACAGATTATCCATCTGAAGTTTGTCATCTTCTCACCTACTTTTTGAAATGTACTCATGATAATAGATTTAATTATGTTTTTCTTATTAGACGCAAAAATAACCATTCTGTACCTATTCTCTATGCAAAAATTGGTGGAAAGCCTGTATAAATCGGTACAATGGTAAGATTTCTAAAAAAATCATTCTGAATGTCGCAAAAAAAACTGAAAACGAGTTGATTTCTTGCAACATTCAGAATGACAAGAGTTAATGAGTAATGGTGTGTACCATTCTACTTATCTCATATCTGTGTATTTTATTTCATCCTTGTCACTGTATTTCAGGTTTTCACCTCCCATACCCCAAATAAAGGTATAGTTGCTGGTACCTGCAGCGGCATGGATAGACCATTCGGGAGAAGTGATGGCTTGTTCATTGTGTAACCATACCAGACGCTCTTCTTGCGGTTCGCCCATCAGGTGGCAAATGGCATTTCCTTCAGGCAGGTTGAAATAGAAGTAGGCTTCCATACGACGGGTATGTGTATGGGCCGGCATGGTGTTCCATACAGAACCCGGAGCCAGTTCAGTAAGTCCCATCTGTAATTGGTTTGTACCACCGTTTTTCACTCTTTCCAATACATCTTTTACAATTAACTGATTTACAATACGGTCGTTGCTATCTTCCATTTTTCCATAATGATCTGAGATAGCTAAAGCATACTGTTTAGGATTTGCTTTTTGAAGCTTGGCGTCGGTAGTGATCAATTGAGTAACGTATGGCTTGTAAGCCGGTGCCGAATTGATATAGAATTTAGCCGGTTTGGCAGCGTCATTACTTTTAAAAGTAACTTCTTTATTCCCGCAACCTACATAGAGGGCTTCCTTGTATTTCATAGGATATTCTTTACCGTCTACAGTAACTACGCCGTCACCGCCTACATTGATGACTCCTAGTTCACGCCGTTCAAGGAAGTAAGTGATTTCCGGACCCAGTTCACGGAAAGTTTCCAGCTTCAAAATTTTGTTTACCGGCATAGCTCCTCCGTAAATAAGACGGTCGTAAAGGGTGTATGT
>ENA-OXZN01000280-OXZN01000280.1-human-gut-metagenome-genome-assembly--contig:-NODE-280-length-13482-cov-7.943621_pt1 | contig 13482 bp, 18 predicted proteins | sample MGYA00243419_ERZ652802 | MGnify/ENA primary metagenome ERZ652802 (study PRJEB26926, sample SAMN06164824) | human gut metagenome | biome: ENVO:00009003; feature: ENVO:2100002; material: ENVO:00002003...
CGAGATCTACACCCTAGAGTTCGTCGGCAGCGTCAGATGTGTATAAGAGACAGGGGTAACAAAGGAAATTCAAATAACTACCTAACACGCGATTACTTCTATGGTAATCGTTCCTGCCTGGAAGATTCAATCAAAGCATATACTCAACTTGGAAACCGTGCTATAAAAGATACTGTCAAATTGTTTTTGGATGGCGGTTTCATTGAACGTAAGGAAACCAAAAGAACAGGAGTATATTTTCTGATAAACATTGGGAAAATACGTGGGTTGTGCGATAAAATGTTTAAAAGAAGCGCACATATATTAGTTAATATTCCTATTGATAAGGCTTTTGTAAAATATATGGCTGTCTGTGGGGCAAGTGAGTTTAGTGTGATAGATTGGTTTTTCTATCTGTGGATCCTTAGAAAAGATAATTTCCTAAAAAGCGAAAAGAATGTCAAGGGGTATGCCGGATTCTACATGTCACCGAAAACCATAGCAAGACAAATGAGAAATGAAGGTCTTGTGTGGGTAACTGATTCAATCATAAAGTATTTCTTTGAAAAAATGGAGAAGTTTGCAGATGGTGAATTTTACCGTGAATCAATTGGAAGGCAATATTCTCGCCAATGGTATAAGACAATCGAGAAATATCCCGCACATAAATTTAGAGAGATTCATGGAAATAAGATGATAACCAATATTCCTTCTAAAAAATTCATGCTATCATTGATTTATAAAAAGACACGGCAAGGTGATTCCCGTAAGGGCGACATTGCATTACAGAAAAGCAAGGGTGTCAGTTGTAAGGAAAACAAACTTGTAAATCGTCATACAAAATTATGTAAATTACTGAAAACCAAAAACTTGTCTGATATAAAGGATTCCACTGATTACTATTGGAAAGTGTTGAGTGCTCCTTCCTATCGTATGAAAAAGAAAAAGGTTTTTTTGGAAAGGAGCCTTGATATACTTGAATCCCGTTACGAACGTAAACAGGAGGAAAGACTTGCTGAAACGCTTGAAAATCATTCCTATGCAGACAAATTCTTCGGTTTAAGCAAGTTCAAATTCAAGCTAAAGTGCCACAACTACTATACAGGAAAAGAGGAAGTTTATACCGTATTCAAGGATGATAACGGTATTCTGAAAGAAACGTTCTCCGATGCAAGATGTATCGGGCGCAAACACTATAAAACCATAGACGGTAGACGTGTCCTAGTACGAAGGGTATTTAAATGTGACGTATCGGGTGGCTATATCATAGATAGGGAGGAATACATATCCCGTTCCGTTCTGAATGACTTTAAATTCGTTCATTACACTTTATATGGAAAGAAAAAGAACAGGGCAACGTATAATTTTGAGAAGGAGTTTGCGGCATGATTTCAATAGAGGATTTCAAGAAGATAACCGAATACCTGTTTGAATGGTGTTCCCCCACGGGATTCAGCAAGGAATGGTCACGCAAGGAAGATAAAAGAATAGAGAAGTTTCTGGGAACGTGCAATATTGACAGTACGGTTCTTTTATTCGAGTTCATGTCATGGGTATTCCTAGAGAGGAACAGGATAAGGAAAGGAAGTTTACCCTCTATTACACACCTTACAGGAGTAAGGGCTGCACAAAGATATTTTGCCGATACGGAAGAAGCAAGGAAAATAAGGTACTTCAATCAAAAGGATATATATAAGAGAGGATGGACCAATCCTATAAGGGAAATATCTGAAAATGTGTTCAACAAGGAGTATTTCAAGAAACTTAGAGATAGATTCCGTTCAACGGGAAGGCTCGCTCTATGTGCCGAATATTTACCGTATATATTTGATTCAAAGGATTGTAGGGGATGTGAACTTGCAAGTATCTGCCAAAAGATGTTGTAAAACATAAAAATCTTTTTATAAAAAAGTGCTTAGTTTTTATGGGATTCTCAAAATGAATCCCTATTTTTGTTTCCGAATTAAAAACTTATAGTTATGGAAACATTTAACCAATCGGTAAAACTTGTGAATCCCGTGGATGATTTTCCTGCAATGGCGGAGGAATTGTACGGACTTAATTTCATGGGAGAAGTTAATGTAGGAAACATAGAGGTATTTTGCGTGAACCACGAATGTGAATCTCTTCTTTTTCATTTGACAAATTATGTAAGACTTGATGATCGTTCTATTATATATGATATAGTCCAGTCTTTACCCCATGTGGTGTGTTCATATAATGAAGATCACTTTGTTGTGGCAGCCATTCCTAGCATACATGCCATGGTAAAGAACAATATGACATTACGAGAATTTTGCAGAATGAATACGTGTACCGTTCCTTCCGATAAGGATATAAAGCGATACACGTTCCGTGTGCAGGCTGACCCTGAAACGCTTTATTTCCTTTACCGTCTTGTTGGGTTTTCAATTGGAGTAGGAGAGATAATGAAAAAACCGTTCCCGTGCGAGTATGTGACCCTTAACGGGTTGCAGATAAGGGATCTTCAACTTTCATACGAGAGAGGGTTCTATGTTTCTTCTTTTAATTTAGAGAACATTATTCTGAAAATGAATGAAATCGTTTTCAGGAACAGTGAACGTGTGGAATGGGAAGAATAACAAAAGAAGTCCGTCCGTGTAAGTCTTGTGGCGATTCCTATCTGATATACGATCATAATAAATGGCTGTGCCGGGATTGTGCAAGAAAGAGGAAACAGGACAGAGTAAAGGAACTTTCGGGAAGAAGCGATTTTAATGACCTTAGAGATGTTTTTAGAGAGATATGGAATGAACGTCCACACTACTGTCAAAACTGTGGGAAATGGCTGGGAAACGAGCCGAAAGCCGTATTTTTCAGTCATATAAAGTCACGTGGCGCACATCCCGAACTTGCATACGAAAAATCAAATATATTGTTATATTGTTCCGAATGTCACCATAGGTGGGATTTTGGAGATAGGACGGAAATGAAAGGAAATAAGGAATGAACAGTGTAATAGGAAGAATATATGCAGGATATCCTGTAAACAAATTACCCGATAGGGATATATGGCAGTACGTTATTGAATATGAAAACAGTTATGGGAAACTGTCAAAGATGTTTGTGTCACAGAAAGGTTCTTATCCCGAAGATACACATCATCCTATAAGATTCAGATTTGATTTGATGATAGAAGCAATTCCCAAACAGAACCCTAGTGAATTTGGTTCACGGCATTTCACAAACGTTCATGTGACAAATGCGGTGCCGCTGTATAGTATAGAAGAGATTGAATATGAAAAGCGGTTTATTAAATCAAGAAAGTCATGAAATACATATTAGTAAGATTGGAGAATAACAATCAGCCTAAATGGAAACCTAAAGAGGTAAGGAAACTTAGGGTGATACGGGAAACGGAAGAGTTTTATGTGGTGGACGATGGAGAACCAGAACCTTCCCTATATTCAAAATCAATTGTCAAACTCGAAAACGTAATAGAGGAATGAGAATCAGAATACCAATGGTGTCACCCGATTTGAGTAATTGGGAGGACCCGAAGAAAAGACAGACAATAGTGATGAAAGTAATCGGAACAACCGAAGATGCCTTCCTAGTGATAGACGGATGGGATAATGAAACGTACCATTATCCTAAAGACATGGTATCGGAAGGAGATATTATATTGGAGGAAGGGGATGAATATGGAACCGTTTGAGATTCTTGAAAAACTTAGGGATGTACTTGATTCATTCAATTGCGAAACGGTCGTAAAGGCCCTGGACGATTACTTTGAAACAGGGAACACGGATGGATTGGAAGAGAAGATAGATGATTTGATAGAAACGACTTCCATACACAAGTTTTTCTATTCATTCCAAACACGTGATGGAGAGTACACAATCAAGAAACGTCTTATTGAAGCATTCATAAAACGACTTGACGAAAGCGGCAATCCTATCATTGAAATAAATCCGATAGAGGATTCCGCGGCACAGTTCAAAAACAATCCTATCAAGAATCTGGTGATGATATACAGCAATGAAGAATCAAGGGATTGTGAGTATGAGAAATTAAAGATAATGATGTTATAAACATGAAAAGAGTATTAGTATTAGAAAAAGCAACCACATCGGGAATCGTTCAGTATTTGAACGAGAACTTTACAAAGAAGAACGGGCAGGAATTTAATCGTAATGACCTTACATGGTTTATCAAGGACGGACGTTTGCCACGATACCTTGGTAATTTCGAGATAGTAAAGAACAATGAAAACAAATACTGCACACTGAATGTATATGACATTTGGCAGATAATTGAAGAGGATTAATTATGCAAACAGCACAGAAATATGTAATTTTTTTTGATATTGAGTCAGGGGGTATTCCGTCAAAAGATAAACTTGCTTTCTATGATGTTCCCCTTATAGAAATATCATTCGTGGTAGTTGATATGCTGAAACTGGAAATAGTGGATAAGGTGGAAATCACATTCCCGTACATGTATTTTGACAACCTGGAATATTCCATGCAGGCACAGGAAGTCCATGGTATCACTCCTGAAATGCAAAAATCAAAGGCTGTTACATTGAAGGAAGCGCATAAACAGATAAAAGACCTGTTTGCCGAATACAAGAATCCTAGATTGAAATGTACGTTATGCGGACACAATTCGGTAGGATTTGATACTCCGTTCCTAAAAAATTTCTTTGAACACATGAATGACAATTTGGACAATTATGTATTGTTTAACGTAGATACAATGATGTTGGCACAATGGGCGGCTTTGGAACAGGAGAACTATAAATTGGGAACGTGTACCAATTTGTATGGAATAGAACTTGTGGACGCTCACCGTGCTTCTACTGATACAGAAGCAACAGCGAAATTGGGAATTGAGTTTATCAAGAAGTTACGCGGAGAAGGTGCTTCCGTTTCGGAAGGAGGAAAGAAAATCCGTTATCGTGAATCGTTTCAAATCGAAAAATAATGAATGTACTAAGTTTGTTTGATGGAATGTCGGGAGGTCAAATTGCACTTACCGAACTTGATATTCCAATAGATAAATACTATGCTTCGGAGATTGACAAATATGCCATGCAGTTTACCATACAGAACTTTCCTAATACGATACAGGTAGGTGACATAAGGGAACTTGATATAAACAAACTCGATAAGATAGATTTGCTAATCGGAGGAAGCCCGTGTCAGTCATTGTCTATGGCCGGGAAAAGAAAAGGTCTTTCAACAAAGGAGGGGATAGAGATTTTCGATTTGGAAATGTACCTTGAACTGAAGGAAAACGGTTTTGAATTTGAAGGACAATCCTATTTGTTTTGGGAATACATTCGTATTTATAACGATCTTCTTGAACGTGGCGACAATCCTAAATTCTTTCTTGAAAATGTAGAGATGGGAAAGAAGTGGGAGAGCGTGTTCAATGATGTATTGGGAAGAAAGGGTATCCATATCAATTCTGCACTTGTATCGGCACAAAACAGAAGGCGCATATACTGGACGGATATCCATGACGATATTCCACAGCCGGAAGATAGGGGAATACTTTTAAAGGATATTCTTGAAGAAGAGGTTGATGAAAAATATTTCTTGTCTGACAAGATGATTGAATGCTTGAAGGGCAGGGTAAAGATGGAAAAATTCAGTCCTGTCCAGTTTAGCCCTATCAAGTTCCCGTATGAGCAAAAGGCGCGCACAATAAATACAAGATTGTTCAAGATGGGTGACAATGACAATTACATACAGGTGGATAATGATCCGACATGTGTTGCGATGCTAGGGCGTGAATCAGCCTGCCTTACAACCGTACAAAAGGATAACCTGATAATTGTTTCGGGAACGATACGTGCATTTGGAGGAAAACACTTCCGTGAAATAAAATCGGGTAAATCATGTACACTGCTGGCAAGGGCTAGAAATGACGGAAACACACAACCATGTGTTCAAATTGGTGCAAAAATTAGACGTCTTACCCCAACCGAGTGTGCACGGCTTCAAACCGTTCCCGAATGGGATATATGGGATGGAATATCCGATACACAGCGTTACAAGATGCTTGGGAACGGATGGAATATAGAAACAATCAAACATATCTTTAAATATTTGAAAAAACAATGAACGTACTAAGTTTATGTGACGGGATATCTTGCGGACGTATCGCACTAGAGAGAATGGGATATAGAGTAGACAAGTATTATGCAAGCGAAATAAACGAACCGTCTATCAAGGTTGCATTGGATAATTACCCCGATATAATTGAATTGGGGGATATTAGAAACTGGAACAAATGGGATATACAGTGGAAAGATATTAATTTATTGATTGGAGGAACACCATGTCAAGACTTTTCTCAATTAGGGAAAGAAAAACTCAATTTTGACGGAGAGCGTTCAGGATTGTTTTTCAAATATGTTGATATACTTAATCATATCAGACAATTCAATCCTAATATAAAATTCCTGCTTGAAAATGTGAAGATGAAATCCGAATGGGCTAACATCATATCACAATATTTGGATGTTGATTATGTGTATATCAACAGTTCGGATTTTTCTGCACAAATGAGAGCAAGATACTACTGGTGCAACTGGAAAATACCTGCATGGAAGGACAAGGGGATATTGTTCAAGGACATCATCACGGACGGGTATGTGGAGAAAGACAAGTCGTGGTGTATGCTTGAATCATGGAACAGGTTTGCCAAGAACCCCGAATCACTGTTGAGAAGGTATAGGAAATCCCTTACACCATTGATATTCAATTCACCTGACTGTAATCCGAAAAATGGCTTTAGAACACCTAATATTACGGAAGCGGAAAGATTGCAGACCGTTCCAGAAGGTTATACCAAATCAGTGGAACCACATATAGGAATGGGATTGCTTGGAGATGGATGGACCGTGGATGTGATATGCCACATATTTAAAGGATTGAAAATATGATTGATTCTATTGATAAAAACGTAACCCTTACATCCTTGCAGGAAAGAAGGTTGTTTGATACGGTGGAAACCATTATATCCAAACTTCCCACAAAGGCAATAGATGAACTCACGACAGGGTATATGGGTGACATTGATGCTCTGATTCATTCGATGATGATGTCGGCAGAGAAAGCCATGTTCATAGGAAAAACCATTGATTCGGAAAGTTTGGATTACTTGGATAATCTGAAAGCGTCCATGGATTTACAGTTGAAAAAGATGTCGTTCAACTATTTCTGTACAACCGTGCTCTCCAACTTCCGCATGAACTGGCGTAATCTGGAACAGGGATCTCTGATGCAGCTATATCCTTGGAGTAGTTATCTCGCTAGTAGAGGCAGCGGCAAAAGCTATCAGTATTGTTATGCCTTTCCTTTATGGCGGTTATACGGCTATGATGTGCCACATTCATGGGATGATCCAAGGTATATGGTGTTCAACAATAATTACAAGGAAACCTCTCTCATATCATCTTCTATCCAGTTATGTAAGGCACACATGACAAAGATTATCAATGAGATAGATAACAACGAAATCATAAAGGAGAAGTTGAATCCTAATAATCGGGCCAAGATTGGTGAAATGGGCGTTCAGACTGAAACAGGTGCGATAATCCATATCAGAGGTGCCAGTTCTGCAATCCGTGGTTTGCATACTGGGGCATGTGTAGTGGACGATATGCCGGATGAATCAAGTCTTTACAGTGAAGAAGCACGGCAGAAGCTAAAGGAACTTATCAAAGGTACGATTGAACCGACAGTGGAACCGTTCGGATATTTCATTATATCGGGAACACCGTTTTCCAATGCTGAATCGGACTTGTATAAGGTGATAAAAGCCGACAAGCGTTTCAAGTGTTTTGAATATCCTATAATTTTCCCCGATGGCAGACCGCTTGCCCCCGACAGATATACATTTGAGGACCTTATAAGAAAGAAGGAAGAACTTGGAACAACCGTATTTGCACGTGAGTATCTTGTTATTCCTATTGACGATAGTTCGTCTATATTTCCATACGATATCCTTAAACGTACTACGATAGGGATGGAAAATGTGGATTATGCAACGACTGTCGATAATTTCCCTATTAAAATGACACGGGTTGTTATAGGTGTGGATTTTGCCATATCAGGTAATATCGGAGCAGACTTTACCGTTTACTCTGTTGTTGGCATGGATGCAATGAAAAACTACTACCTAATCTATTACGAACGCCTTAAAGGTGCAAGTCACAATGAACAGGTGGATAAGATAGTGGTATTGGATCAGATGTTCAGACCTAACAAGGTGGTATGTGAATCCAACGGATTCCAATCCATTCTTGCAGGATTGGCAAGGGAACGTGGATTAATGAATATAGATACATTTACTACGACAGAAGGAAACAAGAAGGATTTGCATAACGGATGGGCCAGTCTTGCAGCACTCTTTGAAAGAGGTCAGTTCAAGATACCATACAAGGCAGGGACAACAAAAGAGAAAACGGATTATCTGTTTTCCGAGTTTTCTTCCATTACATTCCGCTCTGACAAAGGGAAACTTGAAGCAGGGTCCGGTCATGATGATTGCGTGTCCTCTATATTCATTGCCTATCAGTCATTGAAAGAAGGTAAGGGAAGTGAACCTGTGGTAACAATGCTTTAATTTTAATTTTTATGGAAAAACTAAGTGCCAATTTCATACCCGAACTGTTTAAGATGGTATTTATGGACAAGGATGTGTTGTTCCTGTGCAAAAGATACCTGAAATATCAGTTCATCCCTAAAGAGATGCCGGGATATAAGGTTCTTCTAAGGGAAGCGGTTGCAATATATGACGATAAGAACATTATTCCCTCATTAGGGTTCATATCGCAGAAGTTCAGTGACAACGATGCTGTCCAGGAAGCTGTGGACGAGATAAAGGAAACAGATAAGCCTGATAAGGAATTGATAATAAGCCAGCTTGAAGCGTATGTAAAAAAGATACGCTTCAAGGAAATGGTAAACAAAATCCATGACCTGTACGAAGAAAACAAGGTCGAAGAAGCAATATTCACGGCAACGGAAGAATCAAAGGAGATACACGAAATATCCCTTAGAAATGCCGTAGGAAATTTCAAGAAGGTATTCCGTGGATTTGAGGAACGCATGAAACAGAACAGGGAGTTCAGGGAAAAGGATTCTACGGGAAACAAAGTGACGTTCGGGATAGATGTACTTGATGAAATTTCCTATGGAGGAATAGACAAGGGTGATACCGTACTGTGGATTCTGCGTTCGGGAGAAGGAAAGTCAACCGTTCTGAAATGGCATGGATACAGGGCCTGTATGGATGGGAAGAAAGTCTTGCACATACAGCTTGAAGGAGGTGTAAGTGCATGTCTTTCCAAATATGATCAAATCGTTACAGGGCATCCGTACATGAAAGTAAGAAAAGGTGAACTTTCCGAAAAGGAGATGGATTTGTTCAGAAAGACCGCAAGGGATGTGGAAACTCTTCTAGGTTCGGATATAGAGGTGTACGGGTTCGAGAAATATGGGGAAGCGTCCATGATGGAAGTACGCAATATTGTACTTGAATATTACAAGGCACATGGGTATTTCCCCGATGAACTCATACTCGATTCACTTGATCTTGCCATAACAGGAGAGAATGCACAGGTAGATACCAATCCTAATTTTCTGAAATACAGGTTACAAAAAAACGCACAGCGATTCAAGGATATATGCAATGAGTTCCATATAGCCGGAATAACAGCCACACAGGCTTCCAATGTTCCTGTTGAAATATGGAACAGTCCAGACAGGGTAATTGATCGTTCATATACGGAAGGTGACAAGACGCTTGTAAAAACATTCTCCTATGTGTTTACAGGAAACAGGACGCAGGCGGAACGTGACAATAACAGATTGCGTATCTATACGGATAAGTTACGTGACTTTAAACAGGTAGGGAAAACATATCTGATAGCCACCAATTATGACAAGGGGGCGTTCTATAATGCCAAGGAAACCATTGCCATGTCCGGCTATCTGAATCCCATTGAGATTCAGAAGGTACAGAAGAAAGAGAAATTGAAAAAGGAAAACCGTGTAAAGAATGATGTATAGGATATGGCTAAGATTGATGTCGATGAACTTAAAGCCGAACTGAATCTTACCCCTTTTGGAGCACAGGGGTGGATGCAGAACAAGAATGAGCCATGCGCATTTTGTGGCAGGGGTGGCAAATGGGGGTTGCTGATAAACAAGGAGGATAATGTGATGGTGTATCACTGTTGGTACTGCAACACAAAAACCTCTCTATTCAGCTATCTGAAAAAGATAAACCGGACAGATCTTTGGCACAAGGATTTTCAGAATACCTTGAAAAAGGACAGCCTTCCTATGTTTAATGATGAAAATGATGATGAGGATGAAGATGGTGAACTTCCCGAAATGGAACTTCCTAAAAGACTTGAACTGCTTCCTGTTGATAGTGACCCCTATCTGAAAAGACGTGGATTCACGGAACACCATTACAGGTTGTTTGAACCGTCTGTAACCAATTTTATTCTTGAAAGAAAATTAAGGGATTATATCATATTCAAGATAAAGATGGATAACAGGGTAGTTGCATGGTTGGCACGTTCAAGAAAATCAAAGGAATTTCATATACAGAATCTAAAGGATGCAAAGCAGGGGAAAGCAAGGTTGCAGTTAAGATACGAGAACAGCAAGACTAATTTCCGAAAGATAATAGGTGCATACGACAATATAACCGACAATACACAATGTGTTATTGTGGTGGAAGGACTGTTTGACTATATCAATGTAGATAATAAGCTGCATTTACAGGATTCGGAAGCCGTAAGATGTTGTTTTACGTTCGGAAATTCCATATCAAGGGAACAGGTTGCCTTATTGAAAAAGAAGGCGGGAGTGAAGGAGATAGTTATCATGTATGACCCTGATGTGACGGAAAATATTGCTTCGGCTGCAATCACTGTATCACGTAGTTTTGAAACATGGATAGCGTTATTGAAAAATAAGAAAATAGATCCAGGAGATGCAACTGAAAATGAACTTTGGGATGCACTTGATAATCTTGCTACTCCGTTTGATTTTTTCAGTAGATTGATTTAACTTTGGGGAGATGTCTAACTTTAATTATTGCAATAAAAATGAGCGAAGATATTGAAAAAATGAACCGTCTTTCAGTGGGTGAGTTCATTGAACTTCTACAAATGGAATTTATATCAAGAAAAATGAGAAGCATTTTCTATGATGATCCGAAAGTCAAGTCTATCAATGCAGAGATAGCGAAGAAAAAGAGAGAAAAGATAGTGGATATGTCCAAGAAAATGGGCTGTCTTACAATCTTTGACCGTGAAACGCTTCTTGAAGAAATGTACTACAAGAAATTCCTCAATCCTTATGGGCTTCCTAATCTGACCTATGGGAACAAGGGTGATTTAGTAAGATGGTATGACAAGAAATCATTCGTAAAACGTGGTCATTGGGTAACGTTCAGAGGAAAACCATATAAGGTTGTCGATAATGATGCGGAAATGGAAGAGGTTTGCATTATACATGACAAACGAAAGATTTATGTTCCATATAATTTCGTAACCTTGCTTACATTGGAGGAATTTGATTGTGACGAACTTTTAAAATAACATACGGTGGAAGAAAAGAAAGATGAAAGATTCCTAGCACATTCAATTGTGCTAGGGTTCATTCCTAGTGGCAGTTCCCGTGGTTTTTCAGCCATAATAGTAACTGTTGCAGGATGTAATTTGAGATGTAAGTATTGTTCGCGCTATTCTGTCAGCAGAATAGGTGAGAATACTCTTGATGAAGAATATGTTCTTGAAATGATGCAAAAGCATCCTAATATCAAGAGAGTATTCATAACAGGGGGTGAGCCATGTATGCGAAGAAACATGAAACATTTCATTGAAACCATAACTGAAAAAGGCTATGAGGTTATAATGGAAACAAATGGTTCAATGTGGCCACAAGGCTTCTATAAGGCAGCACATGGATTATCCAAAGTTGTAATCCGTCCTAAGATGTCATACAATAGGCCTTCCATGTATGAGGACACCAAGATTCATGAAAAAGAAAATAATTCATGGAACTATTTTGATTACTTTATGCACTATTCAAAATCGTATGAGTTCCATTATGAAGTAGGATGTGAAATGGATGTGGAAGCTGTCAAGAAGCATATCAAGACCCATGAAATATCTAATGAAAAGGTGTGGCTATCATCCCGTAAGGATATTGATATGGAAGCGATGGAGAAGATAAATGAAATGTTGGAAACAGCCTGTCTTGAAATGGGCTGGAACCTTGATAAATAAAAACTTTATAATTTTGAACAAAATGGAAAGATTTGAAAAGATTGAAACTTTTTCGGAGTATGAAAAACTTGCAGAAGTAACGTGCACCTATCCCGATTCATTGATGGTGGTATGTGTAACATTGGGGTTGTGTGGTGAAACAGGAGAAATGTTTGAAAAGATCCAGGTAGAACAGGAAAATGATGAAGAATTAAAGAAGGAAGCAGGAGATATTTTGTGGTATCTTGCAATGATTCACAAGAAAATGGAATTGCCGGAAGTAAACGAATGGCTGGAAATCACAGACCTTACAACAGATGCGTTGTTTGACCCCATCGTATCTATGGGTAAGATAGCCGAACAGGTAAAAAAGCATATCCGTGACAATTGGGATGGAAATCTGCCTATTGTATTATCGGACAGTCGTAAGGAAGTTGTTTTTGAGGAATGGAAGAAAGTGTTGAAAGCCGTTACCTATATTGTGGCAAAAACGACAGGAACATCTATCAAGGAGGTTGCAGCAATGAATATAAACAAGCTGTATGACCGTATGGAACGCAACAAGATTCATGGGGAGGGTGACAATAGATGAAAAGATTGAGATACACCAAGGTAAACGTTATCGGAGCACAGAATACAGGGAAAACAACCCTCATAAACGCATTGGCAGAGGATAAGGATATAAAAGCCAGTGGACTTAATATCATGACAGGTATGTTACGTAGAATGGCTTCCGAAGGGAAAATAAACATCTCTGTTGACGGTGATCCCGATTCACAAAGAATTATGTTTTCCTATTACTCCGAACTTCTTGAACAGGGGAACAATTTTATTTCCGACAGATGTGTTGTTGACGTGATTGCATATACATCCGAGATGTGCGACATGGAAGAAGAAGGTGCAAGAAAGATGAAATTCTCCATGGAAGAACAGTATGAACGCAGGGAATTGCTCAAACAGGTGAAATACCTTAATCCATGTCTTAACATCTATCTTCCTATTGATGATGGGATAGAGATTGTAAATGATGGGGTACGCTGCATTGATGAGGAACACAGAAAACACATTGATACAAAGATAAAGTGGATATTGACAAACAACTTTATTCCATATCGTACTGTAAGAGGATCGGTTGAAGAACGTGTACAACTTGTAAAGGGATTGTTGTTCATTTAATGTGTTGATACATAGGGATAAAACAAAAACTAAAAAACTTTTTATAAAAATTTTCGTAG
>ENA-OXZN01000285-OXZN01000285.1-human-gut-metagenome-genome-assembly--contig:-NODE-285-length-13377-cov-3.907972_pt1 | contig 13377 bp, 7 predicted proteins | sample MGYA00243419_ERZ652802 | MGnify/ENA primary metagenome ERZ652802 (study PRJEB26926, sample SAMN06164824) | human gut metagenome | biome: ENVO:00009003; feature: ENVO:2100002; material: ENVO:00002003...
ATAAGAGACAGGTATATAAAGATCCTGATGTTATTTTGGGGATTAAAAAATTTGCAGCATTGGGATACTCAAAAGTTGTCATTTTAGCAGCATAAGTATTTTCACCTATAGGCTCATTTTCCAATAATACACCGCCTAAAAATCCCGCAGCCGAAGCACCAGATGCCCATATATCATTAGGTAAAAGAGCATTATTTTTTCCTAAACCATATTCCGGATGCTCCCATTCGTCAAAATTAAACTTCATCACTGTATTTTTAGTCGGAGATTTCACTACATACTCCACTATTGTACCATCTTCCGCTGTCACAGCAATAGTCACATCTGATGAAAGATTCATAGCCTTACCACTTTCTACAGAAGAAGTAGCCTTATCAGAAATAGTGAAAGTAGGAACCAAGTTTTTCAAAGCATCCGGATTCTCTTCAACTTTTGCTTCATCTACTCTGAATGTAATCGTATTATCCTCATTAATAACCGGTTGCTCAATTACAATCGTATTCGCCTCATTGGACATATCGAAAGAAAAAGCCGTAATCTTTGCCTCGCTACTTTCAGAACCCGTCAGACGAGTACCCTCGTATACAACTTTTACACTCTGCTTCAAGCCGCCTACAGTAGCATCAATATCCATATCTACCTTTACAGCACTATTTGCAATAGTACCTTTGGCATTGATTGTACAAGACAAGGCATCAACCTTTAAATCTTGAGTACCGGTAAATGTATATACATTACCATTTTGAGATAATACACAATTCTTTAACTCTACATCACCGATAGTAATTCCCATAAAGCTAAAATTGGCCAAAGAGAGATTTATAGCAGAAGGACCGGCCTTTTCAATCTTTATTTTTTGAGGTTCTGAAGGCATTGTAGTCCCCTCTACTGTTACAGTCAATGTACCTTTATAGTTACCGGTCATCTCACTTTCAATGACCTTAGAATAATCCGGCGCCTCATCGTCATCGCTACAAGCGGTAAATAAACTCATTGAACAAATCAATGCGAATAAATAAAACAAATTTTTCTTCATACAAATACTTGTTTAGTTAATAAAATCCCTACATAGTTAAGGGGCAGTTAATATTCTCTTTTATATTTGAAGTGCAAAATAACAGTTTTTAGAACCTTTAAACAAGGTCTTTTCTAAAAAATAGATGTTCCTTTTTTCAGAAAGGGTTAATTATAAAGATTCTTCACATTCTTAAATACTTCTATATATCCAAAAGACAGATTGGGATGGTTGCCCACATACCTCAAAGTCGGGAAATAAAAGATTTATTGTCATTTTTGAAACGTTTTACAAAAATAATTGTTACCTTTAAAAAGTCAAAGCCCCTTATGGCAAGACAAACTGACGCATTAACCTCATTATAAACCTTTAAAGCATTTGATATGTTCAACTCATTTGGAAATATTCTTCGACTGACCAGTTTCGGAGAGTCACATGGCAAAGGCATAGGCGGCGTAATAGACGGATTTCCCGCAGGAATCACTATCGATATGGACTTCGTTCAATCGGAACTCGACCGCCGCCGCCCGGGACAATCACGTATCACCACCTCACGCAAGGAATCTGATAAAGTGGAATTCCTTTCCGGCATTTTCGAAGGTAAATCCACCGGCTGCCCTATCGGATTTATCGTATGGAACGAGAATCAGCACTCCAACGATTATAACAATCTGAAAGAAGTGTACCGTCCCTCACACGCCGACTATACATATAATGTGAAATACGGAATACGAGACCACCGCGGAGGCGGACGTTCATCGGCACGCGAAACCATCTCACGCGTGGTGGCCGGGGCATTAGCCAAATTAGCATTAAGGCAGCTTGGCATCCGCATCACAGCCTACACCTCACAGGTGGGGCCTATCAAGCTGGAAGACAACTATACCGCTTACGACCTCGACCTGATTGAAACCAATCCCGTACGTTGCCCCGACCCGGAGAAAGCAAAAGAAATGGAAGAGCTTATCTTCAAGATAAAAGGCGAAGGCGACACCATCGGCGGTGTGGTGACTTGCGTTGTCAAAGGTTGCCCCATAGGACTGGGACAGCCCATTTACGGGAAGCTCCAATCCGCCCTCGCCGCAGGTATGCTCAGCATCAATGCTGCCAAAGCTTTTGAATACGGCGAAGGATTCAAAGGACTGAAAATGAAGGGCTCGGAACAGAACGACGTATTCTTCAACAACAACGGGCGCATCGAAACGCACACCAACCATTCCGGCGGTATTCAGGGCGGCATCAGCAACGGACAGGACATCTACTTCCGCGTGGCCTTCAAACCGGTGGCAACCGTACTCATGGAACAGCACACCGTAAATCTGGATGGTACGGACACCACCCTCAAAGCCCGCGGACGCCACGACCCTTGCGTGTTGCCCCGCGCAGTGCCCATCGTAGAAGCCATGACGGCCATGACCTTGCTCGACTTCTACCTGATAGACCGTACTACACAATTATAACAAACGAACGATAAAGTAATGGAAATAAAGAAATATATCGCAGAGAACGAACCAAAGATGCTGGAAGACCTGTTCAGCCTTATCCGTATCCCCAGTATCAGCGCCAAGCCCGAGCACCACGACGACATGCTTGCTTGCGCAGAACGTTGGGCGCAACTGCTGCTGGAAGCCGGCGCGGATGAAGCACTGGTGATGCCTTCGGCAGGAAATCCCATTGTGTTCGGACAGAAAATGATAGACCCGAAAGCCAAAACCGTACTTATATACGCACACTACGATGTGATGCCCGCCGAACCGCTGGAGCTTTGGAAAAGCAGCCCTTTTGAACCGGAGATACGCGACGGGCACATCTGGGCGCGCGGCGCAGACGATGATAAAGGACAGTCTTTCATTCAGGTAAAAGCATTTGAATATTTGGTAAAGAACAACTTACTGACCCACAATGTGAAATTCATCTTTGAAGGAGAAGAAGAGATTGGCTCCCCCAGCCTTGAGGGATTCTGCCAAGAGCATAAAGAACTGCTGAAAGCTGACATCATCCTCGTTTCCGATACCAGCATGCTGGGCGCCGACCTCCCCTCACTGACCACCGGCCTGCGCGGACTTGCCTATTGGGAGATAGAGGTGACCGGTCCGAACCGCGACCTGCATTCCGGACACTTCGGCGGTGCAGTGGCCAACCCCATCAATGTGCTCTGCGGGATGATAAGCAAAGTGACGGACGCAGACGGACGTATCGCCGTTCCCGGCTTCTACGACGATGTGGAGGAGGTGCCGCAAGCCGAACGCGAAATGATAGCACACATTCCGTTCGACGAAGAGAAATACAAAAAGGCTATCGGCGTGAAAGCCCTTTTCGGAGAAAAAGGATACAGCACACTGGAACGCAACAGCTGCCGCCCGTCTTTCGACGTATGCGGCATTTGGGGCGGCTATACGGGCGAAGGTTCCAAAACCGTACTGCCTTCCAAAGCATACGCCAAAGTATCGTGCCGGCTGGTTCCGCATCAGGACCACCATAAGATCTCGCAACTGTTTGCCGATTACATCATGAGCATAGCCCCCGACACCGTACAGGTAAAGGTCACTCCCATGCATGGCGGACAAGGATACGTATGCCCCATCACCCTCCCTGCATATCAGGCGGCGGAGAGAGGCTTCACCAAAGCATTCGGAAAGAAACCGCTGGCAGTGCGCCGCGGCGGCAGTATTCCTATCATCTCTACCTTTGAACAAGTATTAGGAGTAAAAACCATACTGATGGGATTCGGCTTGGAGTCCAACGCCATCCATTCTCCCAACGAAAACATCCCGTTGGACATCCTGCGGAAAGGTATTGAAGCGGTGGTTGAGTTCCACCTGAACTACTAAAGGTTATTCAAAATATAAAAGTAATGAAGCCCAACAACGATTCAGAAAAACCTTGGGAAGTAATTTCCAGCGAATACTTGCATAAGAACCTGTGGCTTACCGTACGCAAAGACCATGTAGTGTTGCCAAACGGTAACCACATTCCCTCTTATTATATACTGGAATATCCCAACTGGGTAAATACAATTGCCATTACACGCGACGGACAGTTCGTTTTTATCCGTCAGTACCGGCATGGTTTGCAAAAGACGTCCTATGAACTTTGTGCCGGCGTATGCGAGAAGGAAGACGCGTCACCGTTGGTTTCCGCTCAACGGGAGCTCTTGGAAGAAACCGGCTACGGAAATGGTACATGGCGGGAATTCATGCAGATTTCTCCCAACCCAGGCACTCACACTAACATTACGTATTGCTTTCTTGCCACCGATGTAGAAAAGATTTCCGAACAACATCTGGAAGATACGGAAAGCCTCAGCATACATCTGCTTACACTAACGGAAGTAAAAGAGCTGTTGGAGAAAGGAGAAATAAAACAAGCACTAATGGCTGCCCCATTGTGGAAATATATAGCCGAAAAAGGATTATAGATTTTACTAAAACGGCTTGCGGAACGTACAACCACTCTTCCATTCGGAACAGCCGTAAGCCGTTTTTCCTTTAATCACCGTTCCCTTTCCGCAAAGGGGGCAAGGTTGTCCTACCAACTCATCGGCCTGTACAACAGATGCCGGCTGCTCTGCTGCCGCCGGCAGACTGTCAGTTGTTGCCGTCTCCGTTTTCTTTGCGGCAGACTTTTGCGGCGCCCTTTTCTTAGGTTCTTTTTTCGGTTTATCGGAAGCGGAAGCCGATGAAGCAGAATTCTTTCCACCTTTCTCCGGTGCAGGGGCCTGTATGGTGATATGGCGGTTACTGTTATCGGAGAGAACGCTCATAACAATCTCCGACACCATTTGCTTCAATTCTTCCAAGAACTGTCCCGCATTGTACGTACGCTTTTCTATTTCACGCAGCTTCTTTTCCCATATACCCGTCAGTTCGGCAGACTTCAACAGTTCCTCATGGATAATCTGGATGAGCTCCACACCGGTAGGAGTAGCTATCAGGTTCTTTTTCTCCTTACGGATATAGTTACGCTTGAAAAGTGTTTCGATAATGGCGGCCCGGGTGGAAGGACGGCCGATTCCGTTCTCTTTCAAAGCATCGCGCAATTCATCGTTATCCACCAGTTTACCGGCAGTTTCCATAGCACGCAGCAGGGTGGCCTCGGTGTAAGGACGTGGCGGTTGCGTCCACTTCTCATACAAATCCGGCAGATGCGGACCGCTCTCTCCTACTACAAACGCAGGGAGTACATTCTCCTCTTCCCCACCCTTCTCATCTTTTTCTTCTTGAGACTGAGCCGAGGGAGTACCAAAGACCACACGCCAGCCGGGCTCCAATATCTGCTTTCCCGAAACCTTAAACTCAATCTGCTCCACCTCACCTATGACGGTGGTCGTTGCAAACAGGCAGTCCGGATAGAAGACAGCAATGAAACGGCGTGCAATCAGGTCGAACACGCGGCGCTCCATATCCGTCAGATTCTGCGGTGGCTGCCCGGTAGGGATAATGGCATGGTGATCCGTCACTTTCGAATTGTCGAAAACCTTCTTTGATTTCAGCAACGTAGTCCCCTCCAACGGAGCTGTCAACGCCTGATAATCGCGCAAGCCTTTCAATATGCCGGGGCACTTGGGATAGATGTCATCACTCAGAAAAGTGGTATCGACACGCGGATAGGTCGTTACTTTCTTCTCGTACAACGACTGGATGGTTTTCAGCGTTTCATCGGCAGAGAAAGCGAACTTCTTGTTGCATTCCACCTGTAAGGAAGTCAGGTCGAACAAACGGAGGGGAGCCTCTTTGCCGTTCTTGCGGGTGACATTCGTTATCGTGAAAGGAGCATTCCTGATCTGTTCCAGCAGAGCCGTTCCGCGTTCCCGGTCTGTGATAGGTTCTATACCCCGGTTTTCTTCCGGTTTTGCAGCTTTGGCGGCAGCTCCTTCTTTCTGTTTCTCCGCTTCCAGCACCAGTTCTTCATCGCTTTTGCGGAGAATGGCGGAGAAAGTGGTGTCGCGATATACCGTTTTCAGCTCCCAATATTGTTTGGGAACGAAATTCTGTATCTCAAGCTGGCGGTTTACAATCAATGCAAGCGTAGGCGTCTGCACACGTCCGATAGAAAGCACTTGCCGGTTCTGACCGTACTTCATCGTATACAGGCGGGTAGCATTCATGCCCAGCAGCCAGTCACCGATAGCACGCGAAAGCCCAGCTTCGTACAACGGCTGAAAATCGGAAGCATCCCGCAACTTTGCAAATCCTTCACGAATGGCCTCTTCCGTCAGCGACGAAATCCACAAGCGTTTCACCGGACAACGCGCACCGGCTTTCTGCATCACCCAGCGTTGAATCAGCTCTCCCTCCTGACCGGCATCACCGCAGTTTATAATCATGTCGGCATGCTGCATGAGGTTCTCAATCACGTGAAACTGGCGTTCGTAGGTGGGATTACTGATAAGTTTGATTCCGAAACGGGGCGGAACCATAGGCAGGCTGCCCAAGCTCCACGATTTCCAGTTGGGCGTATATTCATGCGGTTCTTTCAGGGTACAAAGATGACCGAATGTCCACGTCACCTGGTATCCGTTTCCTTCGATGTATCCGTCTCTCTTATCTCTCGCTCCGAGTACATCGGCTATGTCACGCGCCACAGAAGGCTTTTCGGCAATACAAACTATCATTCATTTTCTCTTTAGGTGCGGCAAAGATAAACGAAATCATCCCACGAGACAAATAAAACCGTTCTGCAGGACGAAAAAAATCATTCCGCAAGACAAGGCCAAGCAGCCACCGAGACGTTTAGCACAAATTTAAAAGTCTACTATACAAAATTGACAGTCGAATAAACATTCGGCACCATAAAAAAAACATTAGCGTTCTCCCATACATGGAAAAAGACGTAATTTAGCAATCGGAGAAATAGCCTCTAAAATCTCAATATATAAAACTAATAATATGGTAAAACAAATTCCAATGAAGCACATAGCCTGCCTATCACTGCTTAGCTCATCAATGGCATACGCTGCCGAACGTCCCAACATTATCTACATCTTTACCGACCAGCATACGGCAAATGCCATGAGCTGCGCCGGAAACCCGGATGTGCATACCCCCAATCTGGACAGACTGGCCGCAGCCGGCATTATGTTCCAAAACGCTTATTGTACGGCTCCACTCAGCGGTCCCTCGCGCGGCGCCATGTTCACAGGACACTATCCCGGTTCGGTGGAATTGCTGACCAATGGCGCACCGTTACCGGAAGCGCTCCAAACACAAACACTGGGCACGCTGGTCAAGAATGCCGGATATGAATGTGCATACGGCGGCAAATGGCATGTACCCGAACTTGACATTCCCGACGAAGTACGCGGGTTCGACCAGATACACAGACACAGCGACGACGGATTGGCAGAGGCTTGCGTACAATTCCTTTCACGCAAGCACGACAAGCCTTTCTTCCTCGTGGCCTCTTATGACAATCCGCATAACATTTGCGAATATGCACGCAGCCAGAATCTTCCCTACGGCAACATGGAAATACCCGAAATACGCAACTGTCCGGGACTTCCCCCTAACTTTGCCAAGAATCCTTACGATGCCGATGTCATCGAGGAGGAAAGAGACAATAACTTCAACGTCTACCCTACCGCAACGTTCACCCCTGAGGACTGGCGCATGTACCGCTATACTTACTACCGTCTGGTAGAGAAGGTAGACCGCGAAATCGGTAAGATCATCGACGCCATCGACAAAAACAACCTGTGGAAGAACACCGTTGTTATCTTCTCCAGCGATCATGGAGACGGAATAGGCGCCCACCACTGGAACCAAAAATCGGCCTTATACGAAGAGGTGGTAAATATCCCCCTTATCGTAACCCTGCCCGGAAAGAAGCATGCAGGCGAAAAACTGCCGCAACTCATCAGCAACGGGGTGGACTTCTTTGCCACAATCTGCGACTGGACCGGAGCCGAAAAGCCCGAAAGTACAACAGGAAAATCATTCCGCAAAATAGCAGAAGAGGGTAATCCACAAGCTCCCCACCAAGACTATGTCATCACCGAAACACGTTTCGACGGCAGCAAAACACGTGGCTGGATGGTACGTACCGAACGTTACAAATACGTGCTGTACGACAAAGGAAGACACCGCGAACAACTGTTCGACATGCAAAACGACAGAGGCGAGACAAGAAACCTGATGATGGAAAACGCTTACGAGAAAGTAGCGCAGCAACATCGAGACATTCTTGAAAACTATATGAATACTTACAAAATCAAGCCTACACGCCCCAAGCTGCACGATGTGCCGGGAAAAGCGCTTCCTAAAAAGGCAAACTCCCACTCATCCAACTAACCTTATAACAATATTAATTACATGAATAAGATTTTATCAACCGTCCTCCTCTTCCTTCCTGCCGTCTGTGCACAAGCGCAGACAGCGGGAAAGGCTACCGTCAGGCTCACCGACACCACCCTGATGCACGAAATGCGTGCAACTCCCTCTCCGTCGGATGGCGCCACCATAAGCGATCGCGCCGTATCTTTCCAATGGCCGCTACCGGCAGAGCTCAACATCCTGCGAAGCGGCTTGGACGGAACAGAAGAGAGCACCCCCAAAAAAGAAGTGGACAAAAGCAAGCTGCGCTATTTCCTGCGTTATTCACAAAGCCCGACATTCGGACCGGGGAATACCATGCAAATAGAAACCCGCTGGCCTTTCTTCAATCCGGAACAAGACCTGGCACCGGGCACATGGTACTGGCAATATGGCTATGTCACAGGCGGCAAAACCGAATGGAGCGACACACAGCGATTTACGGTAGAACCCAATCCCATGAAGTTTTGCCCGCCCGCTCTGAAAACCGTACTCGAAAAGCTGCCCGCCCATCATCCCCGCGTATGGCTCGACAAGGACGAATGGGACAGTTTCATAGAGAACAGCCAAGGAAAACCCGAACGCCGAACTTATCTCAAACGCGCCAATAAAGTACTCGCCACCCCGATGAAATCCGTAAACGACATCAACTCAGACTTGGCAAAGGGGCTGACCAACAAAGTACAGCAAAGCGCAATGCTCACCCGCGAAAGCCGACGCATCATCGACAGCGAAGAAGCCAATACGGATGTGCTGATCCGCGCATACCTGCTCACCAAAGACCGCCGCTATGCCGATGAAGCCGTTAAGCGTGTCAAGGAAATGGCCACTTGGGGAGACAACAAAAACGTAGTGGGCGACTTCAACGAAGCTACCCTGCTTTCACTTTGTTCCATGGCATACGATGCGCTGTACGACGTTCTGGACAACGCCACGCGCAAATTCCTGCTGAACGAGATAAAAGAATTCGGCAGCAGCATGTACAAACACGACATCAACCGCTTGGAAAACCACATCGCCGACAATCACGTATGGCAGATGACATTCCGCATCCTTACCATGGCAGCTTTCACTGTCTACGGCGAACTGCCCGAAGCCGATGCGTGGACGGACTATTGCTATAACCTGTGGCTCGCCCGCTTCCCCGGCCTGAACAAAGACGGCGGATGGCACAACGGCGATTCCTACTTCCACGTCAACCTCCGCACACTTGTGGAAGTTCCCTATTTCTATACGCGCCTCACCGGATACAACTACTTCTCCGACCCCTGGTATCAGGGAAACGCGCTGTATGTCATCTACCAGCAACCGCCTTTCTCCAAATCGGGCGGTAACGGCAGCTCGCATCAGAATGTACTTACTCCCAACGGCACACGCGTAGGATATGCCGATGCTTTGGCACGCATGACAGGAAACACCTATGCCGCAGACTATGTACGCCACATCAGTGAGCGCCAACCCGATATACTCGAACAAGGAAGCACCTCCAAAGCCGGAGGTCTGGCATGGTTCCGCCTGCAATGCGACAAACCACTCCCCAACGGACCGGGATTGAAAGACCTCCCTATGGGGCACGTATTCCCGCAAAGCGGACTGGCTTCGTTTTCCACCGACTTGGACGATACCCGCAAGAGCGCCATGCTCAGCTTCCGCAGCAGTCCTTACGGCAGCACCTCGCACGCCATAGCCAACCAGAACGCTTTCAATACCTTCTGGAACGGGCAGTCGCTCTTTTACAGCAGCGGACACCACATCAGCTTCACCGACAAGCACAGCGTTTACTGCCACCGGGCCACACGCGCCCACAACACAATTCTGGTAAACGGCATGGGGCAACGCATAGGTACGGAAGGCTACGGATGGATTCCACGCCACTATGTCAGCGACCGGATAAGTTACGTTGCAGGCGACGCATCCAATGCTTACGGCAAAGTAATCTCCCCGCTTTGGTTGCTGCGCGGCAAACAGAGTAATCTGGAATACTCCCCCGAAAATGGCTGGGACGATACCGGACTGAAAATATTCCGCCGCCACATCGTAACGCTGGGCAAAAGCGGCCACTCTTTCATCTACGATGAACTGGAAGCTGACAAGCCCGTAACTTGGAGCTACCTGCTACATACAGTCACCAACCCGATGAATGTAGACAAAACTAAGGAATACGTACACATACAAGCCACAAGCAAGGACGGTGTATCCGATGCCTACCTTTTCTCTGCCGGAACATTGAAAACGGACACAACCGGCAGGTTCTTTGTACCCGCCGTTAATTGGCTGCGTGCAGACGAGAACGGACATTTCAAGCCATACCCCAACCACTGGCATTTCACCGCCACATCCGGCAAGCAGAAAGTCTATCGCTTTGCCACAATTGTGCATACGCACGCTAAAGGCACTGATGCAAACACCGTACAGGCTGCGCCCCAAAGACAGAAAGACGGCAGCATACAGGTGGGCGACTGGAATATCAAAGCGAATATTTCCACCGATGGAAAGCCCTCGTTCGAAGTACGGAATACGCGCAAAGGCTACGATGCAAGCGTAAGCTATAAGGATTATGGCCCAACAGTGATACACGATGGCAATAAAAAGACAGAATTGAAAGACGAAGTTCCCGAACTGGAAATATAAAAATGACATAGGATAATACTTCACTTTCTTGCCAACAACGGTTTAAAGCACTATTCAACAGGAATTTGCTTTAAACCGTTGTTTTTTTATATCCATTTCAACAGAGAGCTGTTTTTTTAGACAAAAATATAAGAAAGTTAGACAGAACTAAAAGGTAAATCAACACAAATGTAGAATTACGGCACATGCCAAAAAGCCGTTGGATAAGGAAAAATCTAATTTAGCAAACGGAAAAAGCAGATTTATAATCATATCTATTAGACTCCAATGAAAAGCATGCAAAGATTTTTTCTATTAATGATTTGTTTACTCCCTCTGTTGGGTATTCATGCACAAGACTTTACCGTTACCGGAAAAGTTGTAGACAACACCGGACTGGAAGTCATCGGTGCCAATATTTCCATTAAAGGAAGCGCAGGAGTGGGAACAATCACTAATATCGACGGACAATATACCCTCAAAGTAAGCAATCCTGCCAAGGATGTGCTTATCATCTCTTATATAGGGATGAAAACACAAGAAATAGCAATAAAAGGACAAAAACAAATCAATGTGACTTTGCAAGAAGACAGCAAGGTGCTGGATGAGGTGGTTGTCATTGGTTACGGAACAGCCAAACGAGGCGATTTGACCGGTTCTGTCGTGTCTGTAAAAAACGAAGACCTGATGCAAACACCCACCTCGGATGTGGCTCAGGCTTTGGCTGGGCGCGTGGCAGGCGTGCAAATCATGCAAAGCGAAGGCGAACCGGGAGCATCTGTCTCTATTCGTGTGCGTGGCGGTATCTCCATTACCCAAAGCAACGAACCACTTTATATCATTGACGGTTTCCCCAGCGAAGATGGTATGAACAGCCTGGATCCCGGCGAGATTGAAACGATCGACATCTTGAAGGACGCATCTTCCACAGCCATCTACGGAGCACGAGGCGCCAATGGCGTAGTTGTGATTACCACCAAGAAAGGTGCTAAGGATTCCTCAAAAATGAATGTCAGCTTTAATAGCTACATAGGCATACGGAAAGTAAACAAAAAGCTGGATGTACTGTCACCTAAAGAATATGTATTACTGGATTATGAACGTAATGTGGCTTTCTACGGAGAAAGCGGTGTACGGCGGTTCCAGAATTCTTACGGTTCTTTCCGGGAAATAGACGAAAACTACGGCAACCGGAAAGGCGTAGACTGGCAGGAAGAAGCCTTCGGCCGGGTCACCACCTCACAGAATTATCGCGTGAACATTTCCGGTGGAAATAAAGAACTGAAATACAGTCTTTCCTATAACTATGTAAAAGATCTGGGAGCCATGATAAAAAGCGGAATGGACCGCCACAACGTATCTTTCAACATCTCGCATAAAGCATCCAGCCGTTTTCAAGCCAACGCCCGCCTCAGCTATGACGAATCGAAAACATACGGTATGGGAACTTCGGAAGGAAACAACCGTTTCAACAAAATGGAACATATCTTGCAATACCGCCCTGTCAATTCACTGACAGGAAACGATCGTGATTTGATCACCGGAGATGATGACCTGATTGATGATGAGTCCAATCCGATGCAAAGCCCCATTCTCTCTGCACAAGAAGAAACAAAAATCCGCAAAGTGCGTAGCATGCAGGCTAACGGCGGCTTCACCTTCAACTTCACCAAACGGTTCAGCTTCCGCAACAGTACCGGTATGCGCTATCAGACTTCACGCCAAGACATCTTCTATGGCGAAAAATCCATTACCGGCAAACGTTCCAGCATCAACGGCAACATAGCTTACAACGAAAATGGCAGTTTCCAAACCTCCAATGTATTCACTTACGATTATAGAGGTAAGACTCATAAACTGAATGTAATGGCCGGTCAAGAATGGATTTCGCGCTGGTCCAAATACTTGGGAGCCTATGCCACCAACTTCCCGAACAACGACATCGGATTGGACGACATGGGTTTGGGAACTCCGAGTGAAATACGTTCCAGTGTCAACGACGACGACCGCCTGCTTTCATTCTTCGCACGTGCCAACTATAATTTCCGGGAGAAATACTTGTTGACCGCCACAGTGCGTGCCGACGGGTCTTCCAAATTCGCTGCCCACAACAAATGGGGCTTTTTCCCATCCGTCTCCGCAGCATGGCGCCTAAGCGAAGAAGAGTTTATCAAAAAATTAAACTTGTTCTCCGACCTTAAACTCCGGGTGGGTTATGGTTTGGCAGGTAACAACCGAGTAGCAAGCTATACATCGCTTGATTTACTAACGTCCACCCGCTACCCCATCGGTGAAGCGCTCTCACCGGGATATGCCACATCTGGGATTCCGAGTGCCGATCTTAAATGGGAATCAAACAAGACATTGAATGTCGGCATAGATATGGGCTGTCTCTTATACACATCTCCGAGCCCACGAGACTAGGCATGATATCGTATGCCG
>ENA-OXZN01000288-OXZN01000288.1-human-gut-metagenome-genome-assembly--contig:-NODE-288-length-13294-cov-4.503361_pt1 | contig 13294 bp, 8 predicted proteins | sample MGYA00243419_ERZ652802 | MGnify/ENA primary metagenome ERZ652802 (study PRJEB26926, sample SAMN06164824) | human gut metagenome | biome: ENVO:00009003; feature: ENVO:2100002; material: ENVO:00002003...
CTAGTCTCGTGGGCTCGGAGATGTGTATAAGAGACAGCCCATATCCTCTGGATTGCCGCCAATGGAGTAAACGAACTCATTCAACTGCTGCTGAACATTTTCTTTATTCTTCAGCACGACATCGGAAAAAGTAACGCCGGACATTTCATGGTCTACCGCATAAGTGTTCTGAACCACATCGGGATTTTCTTTTATAAACTGCTCTGAAACAGTCGCAACGCTCACAGAGTCATTGCTTGCTTCCCACCAGCCGGAAAGCACCATATCATAATGATAAGTTTTCCCCCGCAGTTCAAATTCTAACGGAACCTCTGCGCCGATCTCAGGTTCTACACCCAGCGCCTTCAGCGCCAAATCCGTAGTAGCGATCTCATTCGCTTTCTCCGGTGCAGCTCCGTGGGTAGGCACACAGAAGGTCAGTTCCTGCTGCACACTATCTTCATAATTGATTTCAATGGAATGGCTGGAAGTGTTGCTTGCATAGCCAATGATACGCCGGTGGCCTGCCTGCTCCACAAAATCGCTGTTTACAAGCTGCTCGTACTGTTTCTCCGTCATATACCCCAAAGTGCCATCCGCCTTGCTGCCTTTCTGCATTTGCAGAGAGAGTTGGATGGAGGACGCCATATTGAACGCCAGGGAAGTGATAGAGGTAAACAGGAAAGCAGTCAGGATAATTGCCAGCAGTGCAGCCAGATTGCGTACCTTATTCTTCTTGAAATAGCGTTTGGATAGCTTGGTAATTACTTTGGAATTATTGTTGCCAAATAGAATGTCATTCATAGTCCCGCCCCCCTTTACTGCACGATCTTACCATCCTCGATCCGAATAATGCGGTCGGCAAGCTGGGCGATCTCACTGTTATGGGTAATCATTACGAGGGTCTGGTGGAATTTTGTGCTGGTAACTTTCAGCAGGCTCAGCACATCGCTGCTGGTCATACTATCCAGATTGCCGGTAGGCTCATCTGCTAGAATCAGTTTCGGATTTGCTACTACAGCACGGGCTATTGCAACACGTTGTTGCTGTCCGCCGGATAGTTGTTGTGGGAAATGTTTTACCCGATGGGCAATAGCCATACGGTTCATGGCATCTTCTACCCGGCGTTTGCGTTCTGCCGCCGGAATCCCCATATACAATAAGGGTAACTCGATATTTTCGAATACATTCAATTCATCAATCAGGTTAAAGCTCTGGAACACGAATCCGATGACCCCTTTACGTAAATTGGTGCGTTGTGCTTCGGTAAATTTGGAAACGTCTGTTCCGTTCAGTTCGTAAGTGCCTTCCGTGGGATTGTCCAAAAGGCCGAGGATATTCAGCAGGGTGGACTTTCCACAACCGGATGGTCCCATGATGGCTACAAATTCGCCTGCTTTGATTTCTAGATTGACATTGTTCAATGCCCATGTTTCGACTTCTTCTGTTTTGAAGATTTTCTGTAAGTTTACTGTTTTGATCATAATCTTATATTTTATAAAGTTATTCGTTTTTGATTACTTTTGCAGGGTTAATTCGTGCAATTCCCAGAATACGGAATAATACCGTGAGGGCCGTAATAAATGTTATTCCGATGAAAATTCCTGCCCAATATATGATACCGTCATTAAAGAATACAATATATGCTTTTTTCCATATTTGTATGACTATATAAATTAATGGAAATGCAATAATTGCGGAAACAGTCAGCAGTTTTATATAAAGGCGGGCAAACAATAAAATAATCTGTTTCAATCCTGCTCCATTTACCTTCCGGATAGCTACTTCCTTTTGTCTGCGTTCCGTATCCAATGTGATGGTCGAATAAACTCCCAACAAAGTAATGAGCAGGCTGACGATAGAAAAGAATAGAATAATCCCTTTCAATTTATTTTCTATTGCTTGTGCTTCATATATATCTTCCTGCAATGTAGTGACATGAGGATGAATACTTTCCGGGAGTGTTTCTTTCAATGTCTTTTCTATCATTTTTTTTATTTCAGCCGTTTTCCCCGGCTCGCATTTCAGATAGCAATGACCTACATAATAATTGAAGTCGCTGGGTAAGAATACAAATCCAGGACTTTGATTATATACATCGGCGATAAAATCGTCACATACACCGCAAATGGTATAGCTTTCCGAGTAATTGTATAAAATAGTTCCTAACAGATCTTTTTTCTGGCGTTCCGCCCATGTTTTGTCTACTACCAAATCCTCTTTGGCTTTTAATGTGTGTCCCGATAGTAAAGGTATGTTCATGAATTGGAAGAAGTTAGTGGAAACATTCATGACATTTACTTCAAAACTGCTTTCCGGGTTACCTTTTTCCATTTGCATCCCAGTACCTGATATACCTTTCAGATAACTGATGTCTGCCAATAATTTGTCTTGTACACCGGAAAATTTGGATATACGTTCTATTAAAGCCAGTTTCTCTTCATTCTTCATAAACATATAATCTATGGAGAAACTTAGTATATTGGCTTTTTCTTTTTCAGTCAATGTGTTGAATAGGGTAGATTCCGTTTTCTCCGCTTGCATATAAAGAGCTACGGTAAATGCGACAAAAACCCAGCATATAAAAAATTGGATGCCTAACAGAATATTCCGCATTCCATGTTTATGACGTTTTATCTCACTGCCATGAATCTCTGTCTGGATGGGTGTGTAATGTATGCGCAATACAGTTATAAAGCATAATATCATACATAAAAATAAGATGAATACCATATACTCTGCGGTCTGTATAAACAAGAGGTTCTTTTCAATGATAAGAACGTAATTAAATAAATTGAAATTCAAATAGGGACTGATTATTTCAATCAAGCAGAACGTAAACAAGAAAGCGATGAATGCAATGATGACAGACTGGACAAAGAGTTGGTAAAAAAGTTGCTGGTTTCCACTGCCCATAACTTTGCGTATCCCGTATTCACGGTTACGATTCAAAAAAGTTCCCATAAGAAAATGGAAGAAATTAAGAAGTCCGGTCAGTAAAATCAACAGGCCTACTATCATGGTTATTCCTGCAAAATAAGGAGCAATGGACTTATCCCAAAATTCCTCTCCAAAGGGCGAGGCGGTTATAGCTGTTTCTTCGTCATATATGTGGTGCTTCATATTTATGGAGCGAAAACGGGCTTCTAATTTTCGAGCTGTTTTACCCGGATGTAGCAGGGCAAAACCAAAACCTCCGGTCATATTATTACGACCGTTGAATTGCAATGTTCCTTCACTGTCATTCAAAGTCAGCATATCCAGTTTCTCAAGAAAACTCAGGCTGGTATTCAGGGGAATATCTTCTATCACGGCTTGAATGGTATAGGCTATGCCTCCAGTACGAGGAGTGGTATCCGGTGCTGTAAAAAGACGTTGTGTCAATATCATACGTTTGCCTATGGGATTTTCTGATTCACCGAAAATCCTTTTTGCTAAAGAGCGGGTCAGTATGATGGCATTGGGGGTGTTGGAGGCTACTGCCCATGATCCCTGTAGTATTCGGGGAGTGAATACTTTCCTAAAAAGAGAGTCTACTTCCATTGTCATCAAATGATCGTATGGCAATTCTTTCCCTTCTTTTATCTCTACGTTGTAACTCCGCTCTCGGGGATAAACGGTAAAGGTAAAATCTTGAACCTCATCGAATCTAAGTTTGCGCAATTCTTCAATCGTTGTTGCCGGAATACCAGAATACAAATCTCCCCGTGTTGTACATAAATTTATGTCTGCTATGAGTTCTTTATTGGAAAAGCAAGAATCTACTTCGCTGATGAACCGGCTACAATAAAGACAGATACTAAAACATAATATCCCGACGGATAGCCCTACGATAGATATCAGATTTTGTATCTTATTTTTTAATAAGTGGCGCATTGCCATTTTTATATAATGCCTTAACATATTTCCGTTGTTTTATAAAATTATTCTGTTTTCATGATTTGTGTCGGATTAATATATGCCGCCTTTTGTATTTGGTATGCTAAGGTGCCCAGTGATATGATTATTACCAACAGCAATGATATGATAAAAATGTCTATACTGACAGGTGCCCTTACTGCAAAATCTTGAGTATAGGTATTTATCAGATAATAAGCCAAAGGAATAGCTATGACAAATGCTATAATTAAAACGGTTATATATTTGCGGAATAACAGTCGGTAAAGGTCTTTGGCACTTGCACCGTTCACTTTACGAATCGCTATTTCCCGATATCGTTGGCGAATGTCAAAAAGAGAAATCCCTAACAGGCCAAGACTGGAAATAATAATAGCCATACCTGCAAAAATAGAATAAATAGTGGCTGTTTGGCGGTCTTGTGTATACATCGCTTTGATATCATCTTCCAGGAAAGTATATTCAAAGTCTTCACTTCCATAGACTTTATATTCCAAATTACGTAAGAAATCAATCACTTCTTTCTTTTTGCCGGGTGTATAAGCTATCTGATAAAGATCACCACTGAACCGTGCTCCGACAGGATAGATAGTAGGCTTGATTCCAGATGTCAAATGTCCTTCAAAATAATCCTCTACTACTGCAACGATAGGTTGAAGAGAAGCGTTAGCATTAGCCCTTTTTTGATTTTCTTCAATCACTCCAGCGCCATTGATTGAAGTATAGCCTAATGCTTTCAGTGCGGCTTTGTTTACAACAAAAACAGTGCGCCGGTTTTCTTTATTTATATCGGGTATCTCACCTTCAATTACTTTTATATCATATAATTTGAAAAATGCAGGAGTGGCGTAATGAATATTCAGAAACACCTTTTCTCCTTTATTGTTCAGATAGTTTGTACCAAAGGTAGGAGTAAGGATATTTTCATTGCTAGGTTCGTACAATTCAATAAAAGGACATGCATTAAGTTCATTATCCAATTGCATGACACGTTGGCGACGTTGTTGCATACTTTCATAAGTATAACTGCTAAAATCTTTCGATTCATATACTAAATTTACATTCATTATGTTTTTAGTACGAAAGCCGGGTTCGGTATTTAACAACATTCCAAGTTGTCGATTAAAATAAAGTGATAATACCACTAACAAAAAAGTTATAATATACTGTGCCCCTAGAAAGAACATACGAAAATGTTTGGAATGACTTTGGACACCGATAGAGCGAATGGAAAGAATGGGGGAGGTGTAATTGTATTTAATGTATGGATAAATAGAAGTTATTACTGGTAACAATAATAAAATACTTGCCGAAAGCCATCCGTCGAAAGCCGTATAAGAAAAGTGAATGTCGAACAAATATTCAGTAGGGGCAGACATTATTTCAATAATAAGCCAGGATACTAATAAGGCGCTCAGAACTAGTAATGTATTTTCAATCCATATATTGGCAAACAATGTTTTGCCGCATACACCAAATACTTTCTTCAATCCATATTCTTTTCCGCGGCGTAATAATGCTACCAGGTAAAGATTAATAAAATTCAAGATGCCGGTGAGGAGCAATAACAGGCATACGCCCGACAAAATGATTAAGTGGGAATGGTTTCCCGAAAGAAACATAGCAGGTTCACGGTCTGTTAAAGAACCGTCCCAGTAAATATCCTTCACAGAAATTAAAGAAAATGTATGTGTGCGAGTGTCATATTTAGGGTCATTTATATACCGTGGAACACTACCTGTCTTATTTATGGCATTTATATCTGTACCGGGTAGGAAACGATAGAGCTCTGTATTCATCCTTTCCCAATGTTGGGATAATTTAGAAGAGAGGATGATATCAAAGTTAATTGTAGTTTTACACTCAGGTTCTCCTACAATGCCTTCTACGGTAATATCTTTGCCATTGCTATAACGTAGTACTTTACCTATCGGATTTTCATTACCGAAAATCTTACGGGCGTATTTTTCTGTTAATAATGCCGACTGAGGTGTTGTGAGAGATAGCTTTCCTTGCACTATAGGATAATGAAATAACTGGAAAAATACACTGTCGGTAACGAGGCAACGTGCCGGAATACGGTTGGTACCGGAAATGACATAGTCCTTTTCCAATGGAATATAGGTGGTCATAGCTTCTACGAAACGATTGTCGATAGAAATGGTATCATAGTTATATTGTTTCAGTCCACTCAGTCCCCGGTTACCTTCTGTATTGGTACAGATAGCATACACATGCTCCCTGTCGATGCAATGTGTGTCCACTGTCAGTTCCCTATGGATATATCGCATCAAGATGATACTGCATGCCAGACTGAATGCCAGTCCCAGCAAATTAATGATAGTATACGATTTAGAACGCATTAAAAAGCGCCAAGCATATTTCAGTGTTTTCATATTTAATGTGTGTTTATTCTGATCTTATAATTTTTGCGGGATCAATTTGAGCAGCTTTGTGTATTTGCCAAATTAATGTGCTTGATGAAATAAAGGAAATGATAGCTAGAACTGCTAAATAAATTCCTATATCTACAGGTATTTTTAGTACAAAATCCCGTGTATACATATATATGAGGTAATAGGCAAGTGGAATAGCCAATACAAATGCACAACCTATTACTTTGATATATTTGCGGAACAATAGCAGGTAAAGGTCTTTCATCCCTGCGCCATTTACTTTGCGGATGGCAATTTCACGATAACGTTGTCGGATATCAAATAAGGATAATCCAAATAATCCCAAACAGGAGATGATGATTGCTATCAAGGCAAAGACAAAGTAAATGTTTGCTGTTTGACGGTCCTGAGCATAAAGTTTGTGGACTTCATCTGTCAACCAAGTATAGGTGAAGTCTTCGGTATTATATATTTCTTTCTCTGTTTTCTTCAGATATTCTATGACTTCTTTTTCTTTATCGGGGTTGACGGCAATCAAAAAATCGCTGTTGCCGCTGCTGGGCCCTACGACAAATGCCATCGGTTTTATTCCTTCAGTGAGATGGCTTGGGTAATAATCGTCTATTACAGCCACTACAGGCATAAGTTTGGTTCCACCTTCTTCCATTTCTCCTTTTTCGCTGACACTAATCCAAAGCGGGGATTCGCTGCGTACAAAAGCATCTTCTAGCCGAGTATAGCCCATAGCTTTCATTGCTGCTTTGTTCAGTACCATTTTATTGTCACTCCAACCTTCAAATTTTTGGGGGATTTCTCCTTCCAGTACTTTTAAATCATATAGTTGGAAGAATTGTGGAGAAGGAAATAGGGTGAGCATGGGTTGACGGGTATCCTGGTCATTTAACAACATGCAGATAGAGCCTCCCCTTAATATAGAATAATGGGAATTCATCCACATTTCAATGTGAGGACACTCGTTTAATAGTTGCTTGATACGGTCTTGGCGGGCAAAGCGCTCATTGCGCTTTTCTTCTGTATCAGAGCGCAGATAATTTTTGTTTTCGTGTAACAACTCAGCTCTGAGAATTCTTTCTGTCCGATATCCGGGAGAGGTATTCAGCAGGAAATGCAGTTGCTTGCCAAAGTAAAAGGACAGGATAAGGAGTAATATGGTTATAATGTATTGAAAAAAAAGGAATGTCATACGTACAGTGATAGCATGACGGTTTGATGTTATTGAACGGATAGACACAATAGGAGGGAGATAATTATATCTGATGTATGGATAAATAGAAGTGACCAAAGGTAATAATATGATGAATCCCAAAGACAATTGCCAGTCGAATGCCGAATAGCTAATTTGTTCATTCATCAACCGGCTGACTGGTACTTGGGTTGCTTCTATCAACAGCCAGGCGGTTAGCAATGCGGCAAAGGCTAATAACAGATTTTCTATCCATATTTGTAAAAACAAAGGTAGACGCTGCAAGCCGAATACTTTCTTTACTCCATATTCTTTAGAACGTTTCATCATAAATACCATATAAATATTGATGAAATTCAATATACCTACCAATAATAGCAATATGGTTACTCCTGAAAGAATATACAGGTGTGTACGGTTACCGAATTGCATGATGGAATCGTAATCGTCATCGTGACCAATGGAATTTCTCCAGTATAAATTTTTCCAAGTAATAAATTCCCAGCGTATTCTGTTTCCCCTTTTGTCCTTTCTGTACACATTGCTTGCTTTGTTTATCTTATCCAGATCTACACCGGGGAGTATGCGCATCAGTGATATATCCATACGTTGCCAGTGTTCCACCAATCTGTATGATACCAGTAGATCGAACCGAAGTAATGATTTGCATCCCAATTCTCCAATCACTCCCTTGATGGTGATGTTTTTACCACAATATTCCAATACTTTTCCTATCGGATTTTCTTTACCAAATATATTACGGGCATAGCGCTGGGTGATGATGGCGTCACCAGGGGCATCTAAATGGGCCTCACCGGCTGCAACCGGGTAGTGGAAGAAATGAAAAAAAGTGGAGTCAACTGCTGCTATATTCATTGCATAGTTACTGTTTTCATATACCACATTGTCTCGCTGCTGTAGCATCAGGCGGCATTGTTCCACTATTTGATGGTCAGGAATATAAACAGAATCAGTTTCAGACCAACCTTGTTGCAAACTTCCCGGATGAAGATTTCCTTCTATATCCCGTATAGGAATGATGATATGTTCCGGATCTACGCTATGTGCATCCACCGTCAGTTCCCTATGGATATATCGCATCAAGATGATGCTGCATGCCAGACTGAAAGCCAGTCCTAGCAAATTAATGATAGTATACGATTTAGAACGCATTAAGAAGCGCCAGGCATATTTCAAAGTTTTCATGTTGCATGTTTTATTTTAATATCAATTCTTCTGCGTCACCAAAGGTATCATATCCTGTGATAATTACAAATTCTCCAGGCTGTAAACCTTCAGTGATTTCATATTGAAGCGGGTTTTGGCGTCCTATATTCAATGGAACTTTTACAGCTTTTGTTTTTGATGGGTTTATTTTGTAAATCCATTGTCCTCCAGTAGACTGGTAGAAATTTCCACGTGGGATAACTATAGCTTGTTCGGGTTGGCCCAATTCTATTTGTACCCGGAAGCTCTTTCCTACACGGACATTCTCGGGCATTTCTCCGGTAAATACCAAATCTACATCAAACATACGGTCTTTTACCTCAGGAACTACTTTAGTAATTCTCAGGGGGTAGCGTTTCCCTTGATAGTTTACGGTAGCCGAAAGACCTGTTGTGATGCGGTCAATGTAATATTCACTTAAAGAAGTATGAATTTTATATTGATCCAGCACTTTTATTTCAGCTATACTTTCTCCCGAAGCAACCTGTTGGCCGGGAGTTACTTTCACAAAACTTAGTTGGCCGCCAATCGGAGCTTTTATTATCAAATCCTCCAACCGTTCTTCCGCACGTTTCAGTTTTTTGCTTTCACGTTCCAGATCATTTTTCAATAATTCTTTGCGGATAAGGGTTACGGATGAATCATGTTTCAGGCTTTCCATTTGTAATGCCGTATTTTTCAGTTTATACTTATATTCATCTTCAGATACTTGAAGCTCAGCCTTGCTCTTAATTCCCATTTTGAATTCCTCTTTGTCCAGTCCGAAGCTCTTGCGCAGTCGTTCCATCTCATATTGTGCCTGTAATGTCTGTTGCTTCAGTGTCAGACTCTTTTGTTCCATTTCTATCTCTTTCTCTTTATAAGTGATTCGTTGTTTTTCCCATTCGTCACGTTGGTCTTCAATGGAACGAATCAGATCCGGATTAGTCAATATCAACAAGGTGTCACCTTGTTTCATCATATTCCCTTCTTCTCCAACAATGCGGTCTACACTGCCGGCTTCACGAGTATTTACTTTGATGGTAAGAATGGGTTGCACCAGTCCTTCCACATCTACATACTCCATAAATTTGTCGTCTTTTACTTCGGCTATCTGAATGTTGTCTGTTTCGATACGCAGCTTGCGAGGACCTAATGAAAGGCTTATCACATAGATAAGGAAGATAATGAAGGCCAGTGCAGCTATCATATAGTAGCGATAGCGGATGTACCACGGTTTCTTTTCAATTTTTATATCCATTAGTTTATGTTTTTTGATATAATTTTTTTTATTTCTTTTTTTAGTATGGCGATAATACAAAGATTATTTATATCTGCCGTGTAGTTAAGGTTTAGGTATAGTACATGAAATCTCTGCTTTTCTGAGGAAATCATATCCCGTCATACTTCTAATACCATAATACAGACTCCAATAAGTTTTCAAAGCTGTTATATAATTTCTCCGTGCGGTATCTTTTTCTGTAATGGCGGCATTGAGGTCCAGAATTGTCGATTTTCCTAAGATATAAAGCCGACGTGCTACATCGTGGCGCCGGTCGGCCGTCTTGTCCGTCTTGGCGGCTACTGCTACACGGTATGCTTGAAGATTGAATTGACGGACCATTTTACATACATTCAATTCAAAATCTTTCATTCCCTGTTCAGCCTGTGTATCTACTAAGTCTACATTGGAACGAGCTACACGAACGCGTCCTTTTCCACGACCCCAATCCAGGATAGGTAAAGAAATACCAATACTGGCATATTGTTGGTTCATGGGGTTTCGGTAAGAATCTGCAAATTTATTTCCGGTTTGAGAAAGCCCGAATTGTACATACAGGTCGGCTTTCAAACCTGCATTGGCTTTTGCAGAAGCTAATGCGCTGCGGCTTTCTAATTGTTTGCGTTTATAAGTGTCAGGATCGGGACTGTTTTTGAATGCCAGTTGTAATGCTTTTTGTAAAGGGATTTCGAGTTGAGGAATGCTGTCTACCGGAACAACTCGTAAATTTATTTCCCGATTAATGCCAAGGAAGGAACGGAGTGTTTGCATTTGGTCCTCTACTTCGATGCGGGCATTCATCATATTGGTTTCTTCTGTCAGTTTGTTTATTTCCAGCTGTAGCATTTCGTTTTCAGTTATGGTTCCTATATTATATCTTCCCTCGGCATACCTGTATAAAGTATCGGCAGAAGCATAGTTGTAGGCGGCTATGTCAAGATTAGTTTGTGCAGTTGCCAGGTTGAAGAAAAGAGTGCTGGTTTCTGAGGCTACAAGTTCCAATGCTTCTGCATATGCTTTACGGGCTTCCCGGTAGCGAAGGGGTTCGATACGGTGATCCCATTTTAAAGAATTATATCCAAAAAGTTGCTGCTCGTAACCTATTACTATGGGTTGGGTGTTATACGCTGTATGATTATCTTCAAATTCATCAATGCGTTGGGTGGTACTTTTTACAAACAAGCTGCCACCGGTAAACCATATATTTTGATTTATTTTAAGGCTGAGATCTGTGCTTAACTGGTCTTGCTGGATAAATTGATTTGTTCCATCCGGTTGGGTAATCTTGTTTATCTCCCGATTTAGGGTAGGAGATGAAGTTAATGTGACGGAGGGAAGATAATTCGCCCGGAAAAAACGGTAGTTCCAATAAGCTGCCCGATAGGTATGACGGGCAGCTTGTGCTTCCGGTGAGTTTTCTTGTGCTATTTCAATAGCTTGTTGCAAACTCAATGTTATTGATTCTTCTTGTTGTGCTGTGGCTGTTTCCGGGCGAAGCAGAAGAGAAAGTGCTATAATACAATATAGTTTCATGTTCGTTTTTTTATGTCTTTATACCTATTAGTACTTTTGGCTTATAGTTAGGTGAACAGGAGTGGGGCTTCGGTGTCTTCTTTGGATAAGTCGCTTTTTATTTTGGTTAATGCTTCCTTTGCTTTTTCATGACCGTTGTCTATAGCTTTTTGGAACCAGAACCGGGCTTGTTGTAAGTCTTTTTCTACGCCTTTGCCCCACTGATACATGCGTCCCAGGTTGTATTGTGCAGGAGCATTCCCCTGTAAAGCAGCTTGGGTCAGCCACTCGGCTCCTTTAGCAAAGTCTTTTTCCATTCCTTCGCCATAACAATACATATTTCCTATATTATATTGAGCTATCGGATTATTCTTATCTGCTGCTTTTTTAAACCAAAAAAAAGCTTCTTCAAAGTCTTGGGGGACCCCAAGTCCGTTTTTATATAAATAACCGATATTGTTCATGGCGTCCGTATTACCATGAGCTACAGAACGTAGGTACCAAGTCATAGCAATGTAACAATCCTTACGTACTCCCCAACCGTTTTTATAAAGGCTCCCCATACCAATTTGAGCTTCTGGATTTCCTTGAGTGGCAGCTTTGTTCAACCATTTGAAAGCTTGGCTGTAATCCTTAGTGACTCCCAAACCATATGTGTACATAAAGCCTATATTGTTTTCAGCATACGTGTTTCCGCCCGCTGCCGATTGATGAAAAAGTTTCAAAGCCTTATCATAATCAATTTCACCTCCTAAGCCTTTTAAATACATATCGCCTGTCAGATATTGGGCATGATGGGCCGTATCAATGCGAGCTATCTTTTCTAATAACTCGCGTGCTTTTTCATATTGTCGATTAACATAGTGAGTTTGTGCTTCTTCCCACAATTGATGGCAGTCACCTATATAAAGCATATAGATCTTATTGCCGAATAGAGTTACTATGCTTGCTATAAGGCATAAATTGATAGCTATTACTGATTTTTTTTTCATAACTTAATATATTAGTATTGTAGACTAATCAAATAGCGTGCCATTATCTTATCTCTTTGTTTACCAGATTTTTGTGGGATAAAAGATAATGATGTTTCTGTGCGGATACGCACAAAAATAGTGCGTATCCGCACAGACAACACATTAAAAAAAACAATATCTTTGCAAAAAAGCGGATAGAAAATCTTTTATTCGTATAACAAGATATATTGAGGATAAAATAATGAATGCAAAAGGAAAAATATTGATTATAGATGATAATGAGGACGTGCTTTTTGCACTAAACCTTTTATTGGATCCCTACGTGGAAAAAATAAAAGTTACTACTCAACCGACTCGTATTGAGCATTTCATGACTACTTTTCAACCTGATGTTATTCTGCTTGATATGAATTTTCGTCGGGATGCTATCAGCGGGCAGGAAGGATTCGATTGTCTAGAGCAGATATTAAAGTTAGATCCGCAGGCTATTGTCTTGTTTATGACTGCTTATGCGGATACAGATAAAGCAGTACGGGCCATTAAGGCTGGAGCTATTGACTTTATTCCCAAACCTTGGGAAAAAGAAAAACTACTTGCTACGCTTTCATCGGCTATCAAACTTCGTGATTCTCGTAAAGAGGTCAGGCAACTGAAAGAACAAGTTGTAGCATTGAGCGCGCAGGATGAAGAGATGCCTCAAATGATAGGTCACTCAGCGCCTATGCGAGAGGTTTTTGATACTATTCGGAAATTATCGGATACTGATGCTAATATTTTGATATTGGGTGAAAATGGAACCGGTAAAGATTTGGTGGCCCTGTCTCTTATACACATCTCCGAGCCC
>ENA-OXZN01000333-OXZN01000333.1-human-gut-metagenome-genome-assembly--contig:-NODE-333-length-11947-cov-5.002102_pt1 | contig 11947 bp, 8 predicted proteins | sample MGYA00243419_ERZ652802 | MGnify/ENA primary metagenome ERZ652802 (study PRJEB26926, sample SAMN06164824) | human gut metagenome | biome: ENVO:00009003; feature: ENVO:2100002; material: ENVO:00002003...
TTTCTGATGTTATTATTGAGTTTAATTGATTAGAATATAAAAATAAGCAATAAGATGGCAAACTTAAATATTGAACAGAAAAAGGTGAAAAGCCTTTTTCAAGAATCGAAATACAACTTCCTTATACCTGATTACCAACGCCCATATGCGTGGGGTGAGATGGAGTGTAAAACTTTATGGGACGATTTGTTTTCGTTCTCTTTCCCAAATGATGACTGTGACCAATTTGTTGACGATGAAGAGTATTTTCTTGGTCCCATAGTAACATTTAAGAATAGAAACCAAATGGAGGTAATTGATGGGCAGCAACGTTTAACGACACTTATGCTTTTGTTAAGGGCTTTTTATAATAAACTAGGTAGTATGAAAGACTCTCGCTCAAAACGGATGAAGGAGGATATTGAAAAATGTATTTGGAGAGCTAATGAATTTGGGGAGTTTGAAACATCTGCTCTGAAAATCAATTCACAAGTTGCTACAGATGAAGATAAAGAAGAGTTTATTGCAATATTGAAAGATGGACAAGGAATTGGCAAAAAAAGTCGTTACGCAAAGAATTTCAATTTTTTCGTTGAAAAGATAGATGCTTTTCTAAGTAATTATCCATCTTATTTTGCATATTTCCCGGCTCGTGTGTTGAATAACTGTGTCCTTTTACCAATAGAGGCAGAATCACAAAATACGGCGTTAAGAATTTTCTCAACCTTGAATGATAGAGGGAAACCTCTCTCTGATGCAGATATTTTTAAGGCGCAACTTTATAAATATTATTCATCATTTGGCAAAAAAGATGAATTTATAGAAACGTGGAAAAATCTAGATAAGATTACTAGCGAAGTGTTTCATCCAATTTATGGTACACCATTAGATGAATTGTTTACAAGATATATGTATTATGAACGAGCACTTGCAGAGATAAAATCATCAACAACAGAAGCTTTGCGCAAGTTTTATGAAGGAGATGGCAGTTATCCTCTTTTGCATCAGCCAAAGACATTGAGTAATCTTGTAAGCCTTGCCAAATTTTGGCAAGATGTTAACAATCAAGAAACAGAACGTTTCTCAGATAAAGTTCTAAAGCGTTTGTTCGTACTTAGTTATGCTCCTAATGGAATGTGGACGTATATCACTTCTGTGTATTTTATGTACCATCGTGATGAAAATGATGAAATAGAAGAAAATGCTTTTTGTCGTTTCTTGGACTGTATAACAGCTTTCATATGGGCGTATGCTATAACTAATCCAGGTGTTAATTCTTTGCGTACCCCTGTGTATGCGGAAATGGTTAAAATAATCAAAGGCGAAGAAGTAACATTCTCAGATTTCAAATTTTCAGAAGAACGTTATCGTGCGCAAATAACAAATTATGCATTCAATAATAGTCGTGCGATTACAAAATCAATGATTACTTGGTGGGCTTTTCAACATGATAATCAATCATTATTGTCATTGGAAACTAGATTCGATATAGAACATATATATGCACGAAACAGACGGGATAAAGAAAAAAGCTTATCAAATCCTCAGAATGTAGAAATACTTGGGAATAAAGTTCTTCTTGAGAAAAGATTGAATATCAGAGCTTCCGACTATCGCTTTGTAGATAAAGTAAAATATTATAAAGGTTTTACCACTGCTAATGGTCAGGAAAAGAATGGCTCTCAAATTGTAGAATTGGCAGAGATAAGTAATTCATATAGTGATTTTACTGAAACTGATATTATTAATCGTAATTCTAAAATTATTGATTCGTTTGTGAATTTCCTTAGAGCGAATCAATTATTGAAAGAGTAAAGTTATAGCTTTGAATATCAATTTGTTTTTTGACATAAGCTTCCGATAATTTACAATATCAAGAACATGACTCCTGAAGAAAAAGCAAGAATAAAGATAGACCAGTGGTTTGCCGATGCTGGTTGGAAAGTAGTCAACAGGGAGGATTATGAACCTACTTGTACGGCTGTAGCCATAAGAGAAGGTTTATTGAAAGGAAATCTTGAGGCAGATTATTTCCTTTTCATTAATGGAAAAGCAGTAGGGGTACTTGAAGCTAAGCGTGAAGAAACGGATGCTTTTGCTTCAGAGGTATGCGAGCAAGCAGCCTTATATGCAAGAAGTGTTCCGAATATCTATCAGGCATATCAAAAGCCATTGCCTTTTATCTTCACTTCGAATGGTAAGGAACTATATTGCTGTGATTTTCGTGAACAAGATTCTTGTTTCAGGCAGATCATGAATATCCCTACACCACATGAATTGGTAAAGAGGCTGGGAATTGAAGATGCATTTGCCGGACTCCCTACATTGAAAAAGAAAGGGCTGCGTGATTGCCAATATGAGGCAGTGACAGAACTTGAAAAGAGTTTCCGTGCCGGGCAAAATCGGGCGTTGATGGTTCTTGCCACCGGTGTGGGTAAAACATATACTGCTTGTCTTGCTGCCTACCGGATGCTTTCTTATACACCAATGCGTAGAGTGTTGTTTCTTGTAGACCGAAATAATCTTGGAAAACAAGCAGAAGGAGAATTTGGAACTTTCCGTCTGACAGAGAACGGGGAGGCTTTCAATACTATCTTTACGGTCAATCGCCTTCGCTCGTCTTCTATTCCTTCTGATAGCAATGTCGTTATTTCTACAATACAACGTCTATTCTCATTCTTGAAAGGAGAAACTATTGAGGATAATGATGATGACGAGAATGAACCTATAGAGGAAGTAACCTTGCCTCCTAATCCCAACTTACCGCACGACTACTTTGATATGATTATCATAGACGAGTGCCATCGCTCCATTTATGGGAACTGGCGCAAGGTGCTGGAGTATTTCGATACGGCAAGATTGGTTGGTCTGACCGCAACTCCTATCCCTGAAACAATGGCATTCTTCAATAATAACTGCATTGTTAACTACACATTGGAAAAGAGTATTGTTGATGGCGTGAATGTGGATTGTCGGGTATATAGAATAAAAACGCAAGTCACAGAAACGGGTGGGGCTATATTAGAGGGTGAGAAATTTAAAGAAGAAACAAGATATACAGGTGAGGTTAAGATTGTAAGTAGTAAGGAAACCAAAATCTATACAAATAAAGAACTTAATCGGAGTATTATCAATCCGGCACAGATAAAGTTAGTCCTTTCGACCTATCGGGATGTGGTTTATACGGAATTGTTTAATGACCCGCAACGTGAACCAAATATGGACTTTTTGCCCAAAACATTGATTTTTGCTCTCAATGAAGCTCATGCTACAAATATCGTACAAATAGCTAAAGAGGTGTTTGGACGGACTGATGACCGCTTTGTTCAGAAAATTACCTATTCGGCAGGCGACAGTAACGAACTGATACGCCAATTCCGTAACGACAAGGATTTCCGTATTGCTGTCACCTGTACGTTGGTTGCCACCGGAACAGATGTAAAGCCGCTGGAAGTAGTGATGTTCATGCGTGATGTGGAGTCATTGCCTTTGTATATTCAGATGAAAGGGCGTGGAGTACGTACTATTGGTGATGAGCAACTTCGCAATGTTACCCCGAACGCATTCAGCAAGGATTGTTTTTATTTGGTTGATGCGGTAGGCGTGACGGAACATGCGCAAACAGTGGCACCTATAGATGATGCTCCTACAACAAAGACGATTACTCTAAAGGAGCTATTAGAACGTATTAGTCATGGCTATATTCCTGACGAGTATCTCAAACGGCTTGCTGCAACGCTTGCCCGAATATACAACAAGGCGGATGATCCGCAACGGAAAGAGTTTGTCCGTTTGTCTCATGATGACATGAAGGAACTTTCTGCCAGAATATACGATGCACTGGAGAAAGGCATTCTTCCACCGTTTGTAAGCACTGATGAGCCTAACAATGAACGTAAGGGGCTAGTCGCTCCGCTTGCCAATCATGCAGATGCTCGGAAATACCTTCTTATACTTGCAGCCGGATTCGTCAATACATTGATGCCGGGTGAAGATACGCTTATCTCCAAAGGGTTTTCCATTGAGGAAGCAAAAAATACGACAGAGGCTTTTGAAGATTTTTGTAAAAAGTACTATGACGAAATAGAGGCACTGCGCATCATTTACAACAATGAGGGAGAGCCTATAACCTATTCGATGCTAAAGGATTTGGAGAACAGACTTAAAATGGCAAACAATCATTTTACATCCAAACAACTCTGGAACTCTTATGCCATAGTTAACCCTAAAGTGGTAAGGCGTTCCATTACCAAAGAAGAAAGCGATGCATTGACCAATATCATACAACTTGTGCGCTTTGCTTTCCACCAAATCGAACGATTGGATAGCGTAGTTACTACCTCTAAACAGTTTTTCAATCTTTGGTTAGGGCAAAACCAGCGTGAAATAACTGACAAACAGCGAGAGGTTATCAGTCGTATTGTGGATTACATCGCTTCTAACGGAGCTTGTACTATCAGAGATATTCGTGAAGATGATGCTACCCATGCAGCCCAAATGATTAGAGCGTTTGGCAATATGCAGAAGGCAGACGAGGCACTTCATTCACTTTACACATTTGTAGTTTTAAGAAAAGCAGCATAAAGAAATGGCAACAAATAATACAACAGAGCAATCGCTCACCAAAAAAGTATGGAATCTGGCAACCACTCTTGCCGGACAAGGAATTGGATTTACTGATTATATTACCCAACTGACCTATCTTTTATTCTTGAAGATGGATGCCGAAAATGTAGAAATGTTTGGAGAAGAGTCGGCTATTCCAACTGGTTATCAGTGGGCAGATTTGATAGTACTTGATGGCTTGGATTTGGTAAAACAATATGAAGAGACCCTTAAATTGCTTAGTGAGCAGGATAATCTGATAGGTACGATTTATACGAAGGCTCAAAACAAGATAGACAAGCCTGTTTATCTGAAAAAGGTCATCACCATGATTGATGAGGAGCAATGGCTCATTATGGACGGTGATGTGAAAGGAGCTATCTACGAAAGCATTCTTGAAAAGAACGGACAAGACAAGAAAAGCGGGGCAGGACAGTATTTTACTCCTCGTCCACTTATTCAGGCAGTGGTAGATTGTATCAATCCGCAAATGGGGGAAACGGTTTGTGACCCGGCTTGTGGAACGGGTGGATTCTTGCTTACAGCTTACGATTATATGAAAGGTCAGTCAGCAAGTAAAGAAAAACGTGATTTCTTGCGTGACAAAGCTTTGCATGGTGTGGATAATACGCCTTTAGTGGTGACGCTTGCTTCCATGAATCTTTATTTGCATGGTATTGGTACAGACCGTAGTCCGATTGTTTGTGAGGATTCTTTGGAAAAAGAACCGTCAACTCTTGTAGATGTGATTCTTGCCAATCCTCCTTTTGGAACTCGTCCGGCTGGATCGGTGGATATTAACCGCCCGGATTTTTATGTAGAGACCAAGAATAACCAGTTAAATTTCCTCCAGCACATGATGCTTATGCTCAAAACGGGAGGACGTGCAGCAGTTGTACTTCCTGATAATGTTCTCTTTGAGGCTGGAGCAGGTGAGACTATTCGTAAACGCTTATTGCAGGATTTTAATTTGCATACTATCTTGCGTTTACCTACAGGTATTTTCTATGCCCAAGGCGTAAAAGCCAACGTGTTGTTTTTCAGCAAAGGACAACCGACCAAGGAAATATGGTTTTACGACTACCGTACAGATATAAAGCATACGCTTGCCACCAATAAACTGGAACGGCATCATTTGGATGATTTTGTTTCTTGCTATAATAATCGAGTAGAGACATACGATGCAGAAAATAATCCGCAAGGTCGTTGGCGTAAATACCCTGTAGATGAAATTCTTACCAGAGACAAAACAAGTCTTGACATTACTTGGATAAAGCAAGGTGGTGAGGTGGACAACCGTTCATTGGCAGAGCTGATGGCTGATATAAAGGATAAAAGCCAAACGATAAGTGCTGCTGTGGTTGAACTTGAAAAGCTACTTGCGAATATTGAAGAAAATTGAGTTATGGGAAAAGAGGTTTTCACAAATGATAAAGATATAAACGACCTGTTCTTGAAGGTTGTTAACCTTGTTACGCAGGCAAGGGAACGTGTGGCAACAGCCGTCAATATAGCTGAGGTTTATACTAAGTTCCATATCGGACAATATATAGTAGAATATGAGCAAAAGGGGGAAACAAGAGCCGAATATGGAAAGGCGGTGCTGAAAGAACTCTCCAAACGTCTGACTGATAGGTTGGGAGATGGATGGTCATATTCAACGCTTAAGAATATACGGCAGTTTTATATTGTTTTTTCTAAAGGGCTAACCAGTGGTTGTCCAAAGCCGAGTCAAAAGGCTAACCAGTGGTTAGCCGATTATCCGAAGGCAGAGGAACATATCTCTGAACCGACATTCGCTCTCTCATGGTCTCATTATCTTATACTGATGAGGGTGGAAAATCCGGATGCCCGCAGTTTCTATGAAATAGAATGTACTCAACAACAATGGTCTAAAAGACAACTCAGCCGTCAAGTAGGAAGCTGTCTTTATGAGAGATTGGCTTTGAGCCGTAACAAAGATGAAGTAATGCGGTTGGCTAAGGAAGGACAATCTATTGGGAAACCATCAGACATTATCAAGAATCCCATCACATTAGAGTTTCTTGGTCTAAAACCCGATGCAGTTTATTCAGAGTCTAAATTAGAGAATGCCATTATCAACAAGATGCAGCAATTCCTATTAGAACTTGGCAAAGGATTTCTATTTGAAGCAAGGCAGAAAAGGTTCACATTTGATGAGCAGCATTTCTTTGTTGACTTGGTGTTTTACAATCGTTTGCTACAATGCTATGTGCTTATAGATTTGAAGATAGACAAACTAACTCACCAAGACCTTGGGCAGATGCAGATGTATGTCAACTATTACGACCGCTATGTCAAACAAGACTTTGAAAAGCCGACAATTGGTATTCTACTGTGTAAGGAGAAGAACGATGCACTAGTGGAACTTACCTTGCCTAAAGATGCTAACATCTATGCTTCTGCTTATCAACTCTATCTCCCCAACAAGGCTTTATTGCAAGCTAAGGTGAAGGAATGGATTGAAGAGTTTGAAGAAAATGAGGAATTAAAGAAACTGGAAGAACATGAATAGTAATTGTGCAGCCAAAACTGCACAATTACAAACAGAAATATAACGATGGATACAAAAGCGTTACGTCAAAAGATACTCGACCTTGCGATACATGGAAAACTTGTACCCCAAGATCCCAACGATGAACCAGCATCAGTTCTGCTCGAACGAATCAAGGCTGAAAAAGAACGACTGATAAAAGAAGGCAAAATTAAACGGAGTAAGAAGTCTGCAAAGTCTTCCGATACGCCCCATTATGAGAATGTGCCGTTTGAGCTGCCGAATTCGTGGGTATGGTGTAGATTGGAAGATATAGCTTATGTTGCATCTGGAAGTACACCAGATAAAACATGCTTTGTAGAGAATGGTGTTCCTTACATTAAGATGTACAATCTCAGGAATCAAAAAATAGATTTTGCCTATCATCCACAATATATTACAGAAGAAGTGCATAATGGAAAGCTCCAGCGTTCGCGCACAGAAGTAGGAGACCTTATTATGAATATTGTTGGACCACCTCTTGGTAAACTTGCAATTATTCCTACAACATTGCCACAAGCAAATTTTAATCAGGCCGCTGTACTAATACGCCCTTACAAATTTAAAGAGGTGTTGGTATCATATCTAAAAGTCTACTTAGAGGAAATGTCAGAAATAAATTCTATTGCCACACGAGGTTCTGCCGGACAGGTTAATATATCACTGACACAATCTCAAAATATGCGAATACCAATACCGCCTTTAAATGAAGTTAGAAGGATAATTGAAGAGGTGTCTAAGTATGATATTTTGATTGATTCGCTCAAACAAAATATTACTGACATTCAAAATCTTATAGCCTATACCAAATCCAAAATCCTTGATCTTGCCATTCACGGTAAACTAGTACCGCAAGATCCGAATGACGAACCAGCCATTGAACTATTGAAGCGCATAAATCCCGACTTCACACCTTGTGATAACGGGCATTATCCCGTTGGATGGATAGAAACTATTCTAGGAGAACTTTTTAGCCACAATACAGGCAAAGCACTCAATTCGTCAAACAAAGAAGGTATATTCAAGGATTATTTAACCACATCCAATGTGTACTGGAATAAGTTTGATTTTACAGCAATAAAACAAATGCCATTCAAAGAAAGCGAATTGAATAAATGCACTGTTACGAAGGGTGATTTACTTGTATGCGAAGGTGGAGATATTGGACGCTCTGCAATATGGAATTATGATTACGATATTTGCATTCAAAATCATATTCATAGACTTCGTCCAAAGATAGATTTATGTGTGCCATTTTATTACTACACATTTGCATATTTAAAGGAAAACAATCTGATAGGAGGGAAAGGTATTGGATTACTTGGACTATCTTCCAATGCTTTACATAAAATTGAAATGCCACTTCCTCCACTTGCCGAACAACAACGCATTGTCCAAAAGATAGAAGAACTATTCTCTGTTCTTGATAACATTCAAAATGCCTTAGAAGTGTAAATGAATACACTTCTAAGGGCTGATGCGACTTTACCAGTTAACCACTTTATCCACAATCTTCTGCTGTTCGCTGGCAGTGCGACGTAGATAGATGCGTGTAGTTTCTATGCTTTCATGCCCCATTAGGTCGGCTAGTAGAGCAAGGTCATTAAAGCGGTCAAGGAAGTTTTTGGCAAAACGGTGACGGAACGAATGAGGATAAACTACCTCCTTGTTCATTCCGTATTTTTCTGCAAAATGCTTGAGTTGGGAAGCGATTCCGCGAGTAGTAATACGCTGTCCGAAACGATTCAGGAAGATGTAACCGGATGTCAAGCCTTGGTTTTTCAACCATTTTTCAGATTCTGTCCGTAGATTCTTGGGGATGTATAGTCGTCGAATCTTTCCGCCTTTACTATATAAATCAAGATAGCCCACTTTAATGTGTTCCGCTTTGATGTGGAGTAATTCACTAACACGTGCTCCGGTAGCCGCCATAAACCACACAATAAAATACCACTCCTCATAACCATCTACTTTAAGTTGGGCTTTAAGAAATTTATAATCAGCATCGCTGATTACATTTTCCAAGAAGTTCTTTTGCTGTACTTTTACGAACTTCACTTTTAGTTTTTCTTGTTTCGTAAACTCCAGATACTTGTTAATTCCTTGCAATCGCAGGTTAACCGTCTGTGGTTTGAAGTTCTCCACCAAATACCCCTTGTATGCCAAAAGGTTCTTCTTGTTTACTTCTCCATAATGATTGAGGAAATACTGTACCGTCCACACATACGATGTAACGGTGTTCTTGGCGAGATTAGTCTTTGCCAAATGATTTTTGAATTTTGTTACCATACTACATTGATTTATAATGAATACAGTAACAATATAAGAGAATATATCGAACATGATAAGAAGTTGCCTGAAGGATGGGCTATGTGCAGGCTTGAATAAGTTGTAGATTATGAACAACCTACTGCTTATATTATAAATTCAACGGCTTATGATGATTCCTACTCAATACCAGTCTTAACAGCAGGTAAGTCTTTTATAATTGGTTATACCAATGAAACGACAGGGATATGCTCAAATCTTCCTTGTATAATCTTTGATGATTTTACAACAGATTCAAAACTAGTTGTTTTTCCTTTCAAGGTAAAATCATCAGTAATGAAGATTCTAAAAATGCACAGTGATATTGAGATTGATTATGTGGCAATGTTTATGAGTGTCACATATCAATCTGGTTACACTCATAAACGATATTGGATTTCTGAATACTCAAAATAAGAGATACCTATACCACCGAAGGCAGAACAAAAACGGATTGTTTATACAGCCCGTAATATTTCATTCATCGTATCAAGCACCATATCTATTTTAGCCACAATTCGTTCTTGCTCTTTATATGGCGGTATGGGTATTAAAACATTACCAATAGATGTTTTTGTTAAACTGGGCATAGCCGTACTTTTATCTAATTTGCTAAAATCAAATGATAAGCAGAAATAATACAGATATTTATCAAGTATAGCATCATTAGCCTTCAAGCCAAAAGCTGTATCAACGTTCCAAAAATGTTCCTCTACGAATATAGGATTATTAATTGTACCTTTTCTTCCAATTATTGTAGAACCTGCGATGCAAAGATACTGATTAGCTCTGCCTATAACACCGCCACTACCATAAATTGGATATATACCGTTAAGTGTTTCAACATTTTTTTGAGACTTCCCATTCGTTATACTTGTAATCTGTTTCATTTTACAAATAGCCCATCCTTCAGGCAACTGTGTATAATGCCCGTTATCACAAGGTGTGAAGTCGGGATTTATGCGCTTCAACAGTTCAATGGCTGGCTCGTCATTCGGGTCTTGCGGCACAAGCTGGCCACGAATGGCGAGATCGAGGATTTTGGATTTTGCCTTTGCCACGCACATTACTAACGACTCACTCTGATTAGCAATCTCTGCAAGAAGAGCGTCGGCATCAAAAATAGCATTGATAATACGGTTTTGTTCAGTACAAGGCGGAACAGGTATCAATATGCTTTTGAGAATCGTTTGGTTGAGATTCAACATCGTGTTACCAATAGAATTTCCAGACATAAGCTCAACCGAGTAAGGAGAGCGTAGACAGACAGCAAAATATTCAGAACACAGAACTGCAGGGAAGCGCAGAATAAAGCTGCCTGTTCCACACAGCCACCCTTTCTGCGCCGGTTGAACAACTGCACATCTTCCCATATCTCCTCTGCGTGCAATCACAATATCACTTGGAGCCACTTTGAATGAAGAAAGGCGTTCAGCAGTTTCAGGCGAAACCTGCATCTTATCAATGGGGATTACCTTCCCATTTGTGATATTCATGGGATTTATTAGAGGAATTCCATCTGCGACATAATCGGATTTGTGTAGAGCACTTCCAAAAGGCCCGGTGATAAACGCTTCAATCAAAGAAACTAATCTCACCCACGCCCACCCCTCCGGCAGGTCAAATGGAATCTCATCCTCGATACATTTCACGCTGCCGTCAGCGAACTTCTCATAATGCAAATTATCCTCACCGACAAAGATAACGGAATCGTCCTTGATATCTTTGGGCTTAAGTTTGCCCGCCTTGACCATCTGCTGCTTCTGCTGTCGGATACGCTCCAACAACACGGATGCAGGTTCGTCATCTGGGTCTTGTGGCACCAACTTGCCTCGGATAGCGAGGTCAAGGATTTTTTGCCGCAATGCTTTCGTATCAATCACAGATCTATCCCTCCGAGGATCTCTTGCAGTTTTGTGACGGCATCCGTAATTGCCGCTGACTTGCTCTGCATATCATTAAGGATTTCCGTAATGGTGCGGTCATCTTTCTCGCCGAGATCAAGCCACTTGAAATCAAGCTTCAACTGATCGCGCGAATACACTTCTTCCTCGGTAAACTTTCTCCACCTGCCATTCGGGTTTTCTTCAGAATATGTTTGTACCCGATCCTGAATATGTCCGGAGCAATAGCTGGCGACGAAATCATCAAGGTTTTCGCGAGTCATCGGCTTAGTTGCCAGCGTATGCTTTATGCCGGTACGGTAGTCATACACCCAAATATCCTTTGTGGGGGTTCCCTTATCAAAGAACAGCACATTCGTTTTCACACCGTTTGCGTAGAAAATACCGGTTGGCAGGCGAAGAATTGTATGCAGGTTAAAGTCTTTTAGAAGTTTTTCGCGCACTTTTGCCGTTGCTCCGCCGTCAGTAAGGACATTATCCGGAAGGACAACACCGACGCGTCCTTTATCCTTAACAATCGACATGATATGCTGCAAGAAATTGACCTGGTTGTCCGAAGTCTTTACGAATTCGGGACGATTGGCATACACCTCAACGC
>ENA-OXZN01000335-OXZN01000335.1-human-gut-metagenome-genome-assembly--contig:-NODE-335-length-11917-cov-4.033468_pt1 | contig 11917 bp, 10 predicted proteins | sample MGYA00243419_ERZ652802 | MGnify/ENA primary metagenome ERZ652802 (study PRJEB26926, sample SAMN06164824) | human gut metagenome | biome: ENVO:00009003; feature: ENVO:2100002; material: ENVO:00002003...
ATTTTATATTTAGGATAATTTGAAAGATGGAATGCTGTAAATTAAGGTCCGTCGGCCTGTATAATGGAAAGGTCTGTCTGGCAGAATGGGGAGATAAAGAAGGGGAGCCTTCTTCTTTCCAGGTGTTGGCTGAGTGTACGGAATTAGTGTATGTGCGTTTACGTACGTTGGAGGCGGTGGCCTCTTTTCGTTTTTTAGAGAGGGCTCTTGCCGTGATGGCGCATTATGACATGCCTGTTTTTGCCATGGCTTCTTCGGCCGGAAATTTTTCTGTGGTGACGGGAGCGGATGCTTCTGCTTTGCAGAATGTTTGTAAGGAACTTTCCGTATTTGCGGAAGTGACGGTGGAGAAAGAGGTGGAAGTGATATGTGTACAAGAGACGGCTGAGCGCAAAGGGGAGATGTCGGAAAAAGGTCTGGTGACTTTGCTGAAGGATATTCCTCTGCTGATGGTGTCTTCTGAAGAAGGTTCGGGCAGTGTTTCGCTGACGGTGCGGAGAAAGGACCGTGACAAAGTGCTGAATTTGTTCTTTGCTTGCTGATATGTTGCAGAAGTTGGATGGAGTAGTGCTGCACGTAGTAAGGTACAGTGACAAATCGAATATTGTGCATATCTATACTTGTCAGCATGGAAGTATGTCGTTTGTGATACCTGCCACGCGTTCGCGCAAGTCGCTGGTAAACGGGGCGTTGTTTCGTCCGCTTTCCCTGGTTGAGGTGGAAGCCGATGTGCGTTCCCGTACTTCTTTACCTCCGGTGAAGGAAGCAAGATTGTCTTATCCGTTGGAGTCAGTACCTTACGACCCGTACAAGTTAAGTATCGCGATGTTTTTGGCTGAGTTCTTGTCGCATGCCTTACGCGAGGAAGGGAAGAACGAACCGCTGTTTGCTTATCTGGTGTCGTCTATTCGCTGGCTGGATGCCTGCAGGAGTGATTATGCTAATTTCCACCTGGTGTTTCTGATCAGGTTGTCCAGGTTCTTGGGTTTTTATCCTAATCTGGAAGATTATCGGGAGGGTAGCTGGTTTGATATGCTGAATGCGTGTTTCGTAGAGAACAAGCCTTTGCACGGCATCTGTCTGTCTCCTGAAGAGTCGTCGCACATCTGTCAGCTGGCACGTATGAATTATGAAACGATGTTTCTTTTCGGTATGAACCGTATGGAGCGACAGCGTTGTCTGACTGTGATGATGGAATATTATCGTCTGCATCTTCCGGAATTCCCTGAACTGAAATCGCTTGATGTGCTGAAGGAACTTTTTGCTTGATGTGCGATAATGATAGAATAAGAAAAACGGGACTCTCCTTTCATTTGAGAAAAGAGAATCCCGTTTTTTTGATGGAGATATGAATGAGATTATCCCAGCAATTCTTTTACTTTGGCAGAAATTGCTCTACCTTCAGCCAGACCAGCCAGTTCTTTAGAAGCTACTCCCATCACTTTACCCATGTCTTTTCCGCTGGTAGCGCCTACACGAGCAATGATTTCTTTCAGTTTAGCTTCCAGTTCTTCCGGAGAAAGCTGTTTCGGAAGGTATGCTTCAATCACGCGTACCTGAGCCATTTCTTCTTCTGCCAGGTCAGCGCGGCCTTGTCCTTCGTATACAGAAGCTGAATCTTTTCCTTGTTTCACCAGTTTCTGCATGATTTTCAGGGCTGCATCATCGGTCAGGGTATCGTTGGCACCCGGAGCGGTTTTTGCTTCCAGGAAACATTTCTTTACGTTGCGCAAAGTCTCCAGCTTGACTTTGTCTTTGGCTTTCATGGCCTCTTTGATATCGTTGCTAATCTGTTCAAATAAATCCATATTCATTATAAAGTTTAAATGTTGTTCTCTTTGTGATGTTTAGAAAGTAATCGTCATGGAGCCGGTGTTGGTTGTGGTTTCCGGTTCCGATACAATCTTTTCTTCTGTAGTTGCTTTCGAACGGATATTCTCCAGTTCCATCTTGGTGCGCTTGTAAGTAGGCGTTGTTTCTACCATGCTGATAATGTCATCGTTGGCCAAGTCTTCCTGACTGAAGATGTAGATGTTCGGACGTTTCTTGCGGATGCTGCTTTTCAGGATGCTCTTTCCGTAGTAGTCGCTTCGACGTTCGTCTTTCTTTTGCTCTTCTTCTTCCAGATCGTCCAAACGTTTCTGCTCTTCAAGGGAACGCTGTTTGAGCACATTGTCCATGCCCGGAACGTCTTTGATACCGAATCCCGTAGCCAGAATGGTGAATTTTACTTTGTTTTCCAGCGTTTCATCAGTGTAAAGACCCCATTTGGTTTCTACGTCCTTGCCGAACTTGCTCATGAATTCATGGATTTCATCCATTTCACCCATCATCAGTTCGCTGTTCGGGCTATAGGTAATTACGAACAACACTTTCTTGGAGTTGAAAATATCGTTGTTGTTCAGCAACGGGGAATGAAGGGCATCGGTAATAGCCTGTGTGACTCTTCCTTCACCTTCTCCGTATCCTGTACTCATGATTGCTACACCACCGTCCTTCAACACGGTTTTCACATCGTTGAAGTCCAGGTTGATGATACCTCTCAAGGTAATGATTTCTGCAATACTCTTTGCGGCGATAGACAGCGTGTCGTCTGCCTTTCCAAAGGCATTCATTACACTGATATCGGAATATACATCGCGCAGGCGTTCGTTGTTGATAACCAGCAGGGCATCTACATGCTTACTCATTTCTTCTACACCATCAAGAGCCTGGTCGATTTTCTTGTTGCCTTCGAACAGGAACGGAATGGTCACGATACCTACGGTCAGGATTTCCATGTCCTTAGCCGTTTTGGCAATGATAGGAGCTGCACCGGTTCCGGTTCCACCTCCCATACCAGCCGTGATGAATGCCATGCGGCATCCGTCGTTCAGCATATTCTTGATGTCTTCGATGCTTTCTTCAGCAGCAGCACGTGCCTTGGCCGGACGGTTTCCGGCTCCCAGTCCTTCGCTACCCAGCTGTAGTTTCCGGAGCACGGGTGATTCTTCCAGAGCCTGGTTATCCGTGTTGCAGACCACAAATGTCACATCATGGATACCTTCTTTGTACATGTGATTGACGGCATTACCTCCTCCGCCACCCACACCAATTACTTTTATTATATGTGGAGAGTCTTTCGGGAAATCGAAAGGTACCATTGTTTCGTCTGACATAATCCTAATATGTTTATGTAAATGAATAATCAGTTATCTTTTAATATTTCATCTGAAAGGTTTGTAACTTTCTTGGCAAAGAGGTCAAACCAACTGTTCTCTTTTTTCTCCTTGTTGATTTTTTTCTCCAGTTCATCCAGTTCTTCCTCCTTTTCAGCGAGGTGCATGCGCCGTGCATTTTCTACTTCCTTCAATGCAGCTTTGTATTTCTTTTTGCTGAGAAGTAGATGTGCTTCTTCTACGTATGCAGTATATTCTTCCAGTCGTTTACGGTTACGTTCTTCTTCCTGACGTTTTTTCTCTTCATTGATTTTGCGGATGCGTTCAGCTTCTTCTTCCGCTTTGCGTCTGGCTTCTTCCGCCTGAATACGTTCGGCTTCTTTGCGTTTGGCTTCTTCTTCCTTTTCCTTCAAATCTTCAATGAAGTCGAGCTGGTGACCTCTTCGAGGGTCTACCTTGAGACAGTTTTCTTTACCTTCGGTCAATAATCCGATCAGTGTATTTTGTGTACCGTCTTTTGGAATTTCAATGGCACCGTTCAGTGTAATGTTTCCTCCTTTGGCAATACGGATTTTTTCAATTTTGGTAATCTGTTTGAATGCTTCGTCCATGTTAGGCATGTTCGAAGCCCCACCGGTAAGAATCAGTCCGGCCAGCAATTTATCGCCGTATTCAGATACCATGATTTGATTCCATACATTCGAGATGATTTCATTCACACGAGCTTCCACGATGTATTCCAGTTTGTGGGCTGCAATGCTACATTTTCCTTCGATGCTGTATTCCTGTTCATCTGCGGTTTCGTCATTTTCTGCTGGAGGTGTCAATGCACATCCGTAGCGGAGTTTCAGCTGTTCTGCATCTTCTTCTTCGATTTGCAGGCTGCAAATATCTTTGGTAATGTTATTGCTTCCCAATGGGATGACTGCCAGATGGCGCAGGATGTTGTTCTTATATACTGCCACAGTCGTTGTATCTGCACCTAAATCCACAAGTGCACAGCCGGAGCGTTTTTCACTGTCGGTCAGTACCACGCTGGCGGTAACAACCGGCGAAAGGAAATAGTCTGCTATTTCGTATTTGGTCTGGTTGAAACACTTGGTGATTCTGTCTTTGAGCGTATGGTGTGCGATAATATTCAAATAACGCCCCTCAATGCGGTCGGCTGAAATACCGACAGGTTCAGTCAGCAGATTGTTCCCTACTTTGTATTCTTGTGGTTCTACATCCAGAATCTCCTGATCTATCAGTGAGATTTCCCGGTTGCTTTCCATAAGTGATTCAATCAGTGCTTGTGATATTTTGGTATCTTCCCCTAATTGCTTGGTCACGTTGTTACGTGTGCTTCGTATAGACTGTCCGCCTATTCCCACATAGACTTTCTTGATGGAAGCCTGTAAATCTTCTTCCAGCTTCTGGATAACAGAAACCAGCACTTGGGTGGTTTTATCCAGATTGAAGATTGCTCCCTTCTTGATACAATCTGACGAAGGAGTATTGGCATAGGCAAGAATCTGGATACTTCCATCAGCATTCTTTTTGCCGGCAATTCCTGTGATGTGAGTCGAACCCAGTTCGATAGCTGCTATAAAATCTGTTACTGCCATATCTTAGTCTTCTTTTTTTGTTCCGATAATTTGATTGTTAAACTCAATACTGATTCGCTCATATTTGTTCCAGCCGATGCGGTTGAGCACTTTGCTGTAAAACGTTTGCAATTTACTGAATTTTTCTTCAAAATCAGTGGCTTTCCCTAAAAAAAGAATATGGTCGCCTACTCGGGGAACAATTTCCAGTTCTTTTTTCGGGGTTACATTGATCTGTTCCACTTGGGCTTTCCAAAACGGATTGCGCTGGAGGTACAAGCCTAATTCATATAATTCCTGTTGAGCAAACTTTCGGTCAATAAAACCCGTGGCAACGGCTACATGAATTGGCTTTCCTGTGGCATTCATGATTTTCCCGGAATGGTCAATGTAGTAATTGTCCCCATTGCTGCTCATGATTCGTAAGAGAGGGATACGCTGGTAGATTTCAATTCCTACTTTCCCTCCCGAAGTGAGATAGCATTCAGCTCTGCTGATGAAAGGATGCTGTGACAGCACTTCCTCTAACTGGCGGACATTGATTGTGCCAATACGCTTTTTCTCCGGGTATAGATTCTTCTGCTTTAGTAGTTTGGTTACTTCTGCTTCAGTGATAAAACCGTAGTCAACGCTGTCTTTAACAACCAATTCCATACCCTTGCAGACCTGATTTTCGGGCTTGCGATTGAATATAGTAACGGCCACTATGAGGTAAATAGAGACCGCTACCAGAATGCAGAGTATGAGAATTCGTTTAATCATCTATCTTTTAGTAATTCATAAATTTGTGGAACGTAATTGTCTATGTCTCCAGCTCCAAGCGTGATGAGTACGTCCAGCTTTTTATTTTTCAGTACTTCCATAATCTGCTCTTTGGAACACATGCTTTTTTCTATGCCTGGGCGTAAGTTATCATAGATAAGCTGACTGCTTACTCCTGGTATCGGAGCCTCTCGGGCTGGATAAATATCCAACAGAATTACTTCATCTAAGAATGACAGGCTATGGGCAAAATCCTGATAGAAATCGCGGGTACGCGTGTAAAGATGAGGTTGGAACACGGCCGTGATTTTCCGGTTAGGATATAATTTGCGGATAGAGCTTACACTCTGTCGGATTTCTTCCGGATGATGTGCGTAGTCACTCAGAAAGACGATGTGTGAGTTTTTTATCTTGAAATCAAAACGACGATCTACACCTCTGAACTGTGGCATTGCGGCCTTTATTTCTTCTGTGGTGGCACCTCCGATTTGTGCTAAAGCCATAGCGGCAATACCATTTTCAATATTGACAAAGACAGGTACTCCTAACTGCACGTTGGTGATGTTGCCTAAAGGAGATATGTAGTCGAAATAAATTTCACCGTCATCAATACGGATATTCTCGGCATGGAAGTCTCCTTTTTCGGTAGAGTAGGTGTATACGGTAACTCCCGGCTGTACATCGGGTTTCAGTTCCAGTCCTTCCTTGATAATCAGGTATCCGTCCGGACGGATAAGTGAGGTGTACTTACGGAAACTTTCCAGGTAAGCTTCGTGCGTACCGTAAATGTCCAGATGGTCTGAATCGGTGGCGGTAATAACCGTAGCATACGGAGTCAGCCAGTGGAATGAACGGTCGAATTCGTCTGCTTCGATAACTACATAGTCACTTTTATCCGACAGTAGAAGGTTAGTCTGGTAGTTCTTAGAAATACCTCCTAAAAATGCATTACATCCCACGTGCGAATGGTCCATCAGGAAAGCTGCCATGGTAGAGGTAGTTGTTTTTCCATGGGTTCCGGCTACGCACATTCCTTTCTCAGTCTGAGTCAGCATTCCCAATACTTGGGCACGTTTGTGAATTTCAAACTGATGTTCCTGGAAATAAACCAATTCTTTATGGTTTGCAGGAATAGCAGGTGTGTAGACCACCAGCGTGGTTTCTGGATGAAGAAATGCTTCTGGGATGAGAGACACATTTTCTTCATAATGGATGTCTGCTCCTTCTGTAATCAGTTTCTCTGTCAGTTCGCTTGGAGTACGGTCATAACCGCCTACTTTTTTCCCTTTTGATAGGAAATAACGTACCAGGGCACTCATACCTATGCCTCCGGCTCCAATGAAATAGACTGCCTGTATGGTATTAATGTTCATGATTTTCTTTGTATTTTAACGCTAGCTTGCAGACTTCCTTTGCGATGATAGTGGCAGAGTCCTTGATAGCCAGTTTGGTAATGTTGTTACTTAATTCTTTCAATAAATCGGGTTTGTGAACCGTTTCGATGGCGGTATCCAGCAGTTTTTGAGTTGCTTCGCTATCTTTAATGTAAAGTGCCGCATTCTTGTTGACAAGTGCCAGTGCATTTTTTGTCTGGTGGTCTTCTGCTACATTGGGAGAAGGTACCAGTATGACTGGTTTGCCTAACAGGCAGAATTCTGAAATAGAACCTGCGCCTGCACGACTGATTACCACATCTGCAGCGCTATAAGCAGCAGCCATATCGGATATGAAGTCGGTTACGTGCAACATTGGAAGTTCCCCGTAAGCCTTTACAGCTTGTTGGGCTTCATTGATATAGATTTTCCCGGTCTGCCAGATAAACTGCACTCCCGATTCTTTGATTTTGTCGAATCCCTGCATCATGCAGTTGTTGATTGTGCGTGCTCCCAGGCTGCCTCCGATGATTAGAATGGTTTTCTTCTCCGGGTCTAATCCGAACGAGCGGATTGCTTCTTCACGTGATATGTTTTTGTTCAACAATCCTTGTCTGACCGGATTTCCAGTCAGAATGATTTTGTTTTTATCAAAGAACCGTTCCATTCCTTCGTATGCCACGCAAATCTTTTCTGCTTTTTGAGCCAATAACTTATTGGTGACTCCGGCATAAGAATTTTGTTCCTGTATCAGCGTGGGAATCCCCATCATGCCTGCCATTTTCAGGGTAGGACCACTGGCATAGCCTCCTACGCCTACAGCTGCATGAGGCTTGAAGTCCTTTATAATTTTACGGGCCATCAGCTGACTTTTGAACAACTTGATAAGTACGCTGATGTTTTTCAATAAATGCTTTCTGTCAAATCCAGCAACCGGTAATCCGATAATTTTGTAACCTGCGGCAGGAACGCGTTGCATTTCCATTCGTCCTTCTGCTCCGATAAACAAAATCTCAGTGTCCGGATATAATTCCTTTATGGCGTTGGCGATGGAAACGGCGGGAAAAATATGTCCTCCCGTGCCACCTCCACTTACTATGATGCGTAATTTTTCTTCCATATTCTAATGTGATTTACCTGCAAAGGTAAGAATAAACTTTTAAACGGATTTCTCCTGTGGTATGATATTATTTTCTGGAGCAATCTCCTGAGATTGTTCTGTCTGTTGTGCGAGCAATTCTTCTGCCTGCTGACGTTTCAAGTCGTTTACGTATCGGCTGATACTCAGAATCATTCCAATGTAAACACAGTTGACGAGGGTTGATGTACCTCCTTTACTGATAAGTGGCAAAGGCTGTCCGGTGACTGGCATGATTCCTACGGCTACCAGCATATTAAACGTGGCCTGCAACACAAGCAGAATCCCAATGCCTGTAACCAGAAATATGTAATATGACTTGTCACAGTTTCTGGCTATTTTGGCAATTCTCATCAGAAGCAGGATGTAAAGAATGGCTACGAAAGCTCCTCCTACAAGTCCCAACTCTTCGATGATGATGGCATAGATAAAGTCGGAAAAAGCTTGTGACAGGAAATCTCGTTGTACACTGTTTCCCGGGCCTTTTCCTAAAATGTGGCTACTTGCTATGGCAATATTGGCATGGGCTATCTGTGCATCATTGTCGATGTCGAATTTGGCTGCCGGTATTTCACTCTCGTCAAAATGATTGTTCAAGCGGCTTTGCCAGGTTACCATACGATGAAGCCCGATTTTATCCCAGGCTTCTCCAGGAATATATTTGATGGTTCCTACACCAATGATGATGCAGGCAAAACCGATACCTGCAAGTAATCCGAGCTGCTTGAAGGGAACTCTTCCTACAAACATGAGAAGAAAAACACTTCCTGCCAACAAAACTGCCGTAGAAAGGTTTTCAGTCACAATGAGTCCGCAAGTTGCAGCCGTAATGCCGCATATATACTTGAAAGCTTTTTTGTTGGCTCCGTTTTCTTCCTGCATGCGCGAAAGAATGAATGCGACGGTGATGATGGTTGCCATTTTGGCAACTTCTGAGGGCTGGAACTGAATGAAACCTAAATCAATCCATCGTTTGGCTCCATTGGTAAGGGCACCAATCACGAATACGGCTATCAGTAATGCCCATGATATAGGTAGTAAAGCGATAAAAGTCTTAAACCAGCGACAGGGAATATTATGCACAATCCATACAGCGATGGTACCCACCATCAGCAAGGTCAGATGGTTGGTAATCGGTCCCCAGTGGTCTCCACTTTTATAGGTAAGCGTACTGGATGCACTGAATACCTCTACAATGGATATCAGGCAGAGGAACAGGTAAATAATCCAGATCGCTTTATCCCCTTTAAAAAAGTTTTTTAGCAAATCCATGTGCTATGATTCTAACTTTTTAATGATGCTTATAGGTTTCTTACACACTCTTTAAACTGGTCGCCTCGGTCCTCATAACTTTTAAACAGGTCAAAGCTTGCGCAGCACGGACTCAGCAACACGGTTTCTCCTTTTTTTGCCATGTTGTAGGCTGCGTTTACGGCATCAGGCATGCTTTGTGCGTCTACAATCGGAAGACCAAAGTTGCCGAAAAAGTCGTGCAATTTTTCGTTATGGAGTCCCAAGAATATCAGTCCGCTACATTTCTCTTTTACAAGGTCGGCAATCTCATTGTAGTCATTTCCTTTGTCTTTTCCTCCCAAAATCAAAACTGTTTTGGTTTTCATGCTTTGAAGGGCATACCAGCAAGAGTTGACGTTCGTAGCTTTTGAGTCGTTGATATAATCCACTCCTTTTACGCGTGCTACCTTTTCCAGTCTGTGCTCTACGCCTTTGAAGTCATTCAGCGCTTCGCGGATACATTCTTTGCGAATACCTGCAATATTAGCAGAAATACCGGCAGCCATGGAATTGAAGAGGTTGTGAGTTCCTGTCAGAGCTAATTCTTCCTGTTCCATGTTGAATGCGATAGGACGGGTGAAGTACACCTTGTTTTCTTCGGTAAAGGCGGCGACTCCCTCTTCGTTCTTTTCAGCGAATGGGAAGTATTGTCCGTGAATACCATATTTATGAAGTTCCTTCTGTATGATGGGGTCGTCGTTCCAGAAAATGAAGGCATCATCATCTGTTTGGTTCTGGATAATACGGAATTTGGCATCCACGTAATTCTGCATTTCAAATCCGTAACGGTCCAGATGGTCTGGAGTAATGTTCATCAGCACGGCGATATTGGCATGGAACTTATACATGTTGTCGAGCTGGAAGCTGCTGAGTTCGATGACATAGTAGTCATAATTACATTCAGCCACCTGATAAGCCAGACTTTGTCCGATATTTCCTGCCAGTCCCACATTCAGGCCTGCTTTCTTGAAGATGTGATAAATCAGTGAGGTCGTAGTCGTTTTACCATTGCTGCCTGTGATACAAATCATTTTGGCATTGGTATATCGGCCTGCAAATTCAATCTCCGAAATGATGGGAGTACCCTGATTCTTTAATTTCAGAATGATAGGAGCATCATTGGGAATTCCCGGGCTTTTAATCACTTCATCCGCATTCAGAATCAACTCTTCTGTGTGTTTACCTTCTTCCCATTGAATACCTCTTTCGTTCAACATTGCTTTGTACTTGTCCTTGATGAGGGACATGTCTGATACAAATGTGTCAAATCCTTTTTTCTGTGCCAGGACAGCGGCACCAGCTCCGCTTTCTCCTGCTCCTAAGATGACAATTCTTGCCATTGCTTTATCTGATTTTAAGTGTGATTATCGTAATTGCTGCTAATACAATGGTTACAATCCAGAAGCGGACTGTAATCTTGGACTCATGGAATACGCTGTGAGGGCGTGTGATCAAATAAGTACAGTTCGGGTCGAGCTGTGCCAGTGTCGTACGGAAATGGTCGTGAATCGGTGAACGCTTGAATATGCGCTGTTTGACTCCTTTTTTCTTACCGCGCTGGAAATACTTTACCTGAAGAATAACCGACAGGTTCTCGACCAGGAATACTCCACATAAAATAGGAATTAATAGCTCCTTGTGTATGATGATGGCAAATACGGCGATAAGTCCTCCAATAGTAAGACTTCCCGTATCGCCCATGAATACTTGTGCAGGGAAGGCATTGTACCATAAGAAACCAACCAGTGCTCCAATGAAGGCACAGATAAAGATTACCAGTTCCTCACTTCCTGGAATATACATGATATTCAGGTATTCTGCATATTCTATGTGACTGGATACGTAGGCCAATATTCCTAAGGTAACTCCAATAATGGCCGAGTTCCCGGCTGCCATTCCATCCATACCATCGTTCAGGTTGGCTCCGTTGGAAACGGCTGTGACCACAAAAATGGTGATCAATACAAAGACAATCCATCCGGCATCCTGTGCATGCTCTCCTAAAAATCCTACAAAGTCAGCATAATCCAAGTTGTTGTTCTTGAAGAAGGGGATTGTTGTCTTGGTTGATTTCTCATCCACGGGTTTATGGACCACGTCAACCACACGACCGTCTTGTTGGATTTCAATGTTCTCTCGTATTACTACATCTGGACTCAGGTACAGAGCCAGACCTACAATCAGTCCGAGACCTACCTGGCCGATGATTTTAAATTTGCCATGAAGTCCTTCCTTGTCTTTCCGAAAAACCTTGATATAGTCATCCAAAAAGCCTAAAGTTCCGAGCCATAGGGTAGTAACCAGCATCAATATCATGTAGATGTTATGCAATTTACCTAATAACAGGCAAGGAATCAGAATGGCTACGATGATAATGATACCTCCCATTGTCGGGACACCAACCTTATTGACGTTAAAAGGGTCAATAGACGCATCTCGCTGCGTCTCTGTAATCTGCTTCTTTTTGAGCAGGTTAATGAAATATTCTCCAAAGATGGCAGAAATCAACAAGGAGAGGATGACAGCCATTAATGAACGGAACGATACGTATCCGAACATTCGTGCTCCCGGAAAATTGAATTGCTCTAAATATTCTGTCTCTTATAC
>ENA-OXZN01000376-OXZN01000376.1-human-gut-metagenome-genome-assembly--contig:-NODE-376-length-10834-cov-4.174228_pt1 | contig 10834 bp, 6 predicted proteins | sample MGYA00243419_ERZ652802 | MGnify/ENA primary metagenome ERZ652802 (study PRJEB26926, sample SAMN06164824) | human gut metagenome | biome: ENVO:00009003; feature: ENVO:2100002; material: ENVO:00002003...
TGTATAAGAGACAGCATGATGTGTTGTATTATTGATTGCAGGTAACATTTTCTGCAAATATATATAAAACTGGAAACACAAACGAACAAACAAATAACAAATTAGCTGTTGGAAGAAAAATATTTCAAACAACAGCCCGTTATTAAAAAAAGCTAATTCATTTTGTGCTTTCAAAGAAAGCATATACTTTTGCATCGTTGTTTATGCAATTATTGTTCGTGATAACAAGTTCAAAAAAACAGACTACTTCAATAAACAAATTACATAAGAAGCGGGTTATTAAAATAGAAGTATCACCTTATTAATATGCAAGATGCGATGAAAAAGCTATTTCTTCTGACAATACTGCTAAGTATGACTTTTATAGTAAAAGGGCAAACTTTACTAAGCCTGGATAGTTGCCGCGCATTAGCCCTTGCCAACAATAAAGACTTGTTGATTAGCAATGAAAAGATAAATGCGGCCCACTATGAGAGAAAAGCAGCATTCACCAACTACCTGCCCAACTTCTCGGCAACCGGGACCTATATGAGAAACCAAAAAGAGTTTTCTCTATTAAATAAAGATCAGAAAGCTGCGCTTTCGGGATTAGGGACTAATCTGGCAGGTCCCATACAACAGGCTGCTACACAGATTGCAACAGCACATCCCGAACTTGCTCCATTAATATCTTCATTAAGCGGAGAACTCGGCGCCGTTTTACCTGCCCTCGATCAAGTAGGAAATTCATTAGTAGATGCCCTCCGTACAGATACAAGAAATGTATATGCCGGTGCTATCACACTGACCCAACCTCTCTATATGGGTGGTAAGATCCGCGCCTACAACAAAATAACAAAGTACGCCGAAGAGTTAGCCCAGCAGCACCAAGGCGGTATGCAGGAAGTAATTATGAGTACTGACCAGGCTTACTGGCAGGTTATTTCGCTGGTAAACAAAAAGAAACTGGCGGAAGGATATCTGAAACTTCTGCAGCAACTGGACAGCGATGTGGAAAAGATGATTGCCGAAGGAGTAGCCACAAAAGCGGACGGGCTGTCAGTGAAGGTAAAAGTGAACGAAGCCGAAATGACACTGACAAAAGTAAATGACGGTCTGAGCCTTTCCAGAATGTTGCTATGCCAGCTATGCGGATTGGACCTCAGCACTCCCATCATTTTGGCAGACGAAAAGGAAGATGACTTATCTCCCACTCCCGCAGACAACAGCAGCATCAATATAGATAATGTATATGCCATGCGACCGGAAGTGCGCAGTCTGGAACTTGCCACACAAATCTATAAGCAGAAAGTGAATGTCACCCGTTCGGAATACCTGCCATCCGTAGCCCTTATAGGGAACTACATGGCAACAAACCCTTCCGTATTCAACAGCTTTGAAAACAAATTCAAAGGCATGTGGAACGTAGGTGTCATGGTCAGTATGCCCATTTGGCATTGGGGAGAAGGAATTTATAAAGTGAAAGCCGCCAAAGCCGAAGCCCGTATCACCCAATACCAACTGGACGATGCCAAAGAAAAGATAGAACTGCAAGTCAGCCAATCGGTTTTCAAAGTAAACGAAGCTGCCAAGAAACTTATCATGGCCGAAAAGAATTTGGAAAAGGCTGATGAGAACCTGCGTTACGCCACTCTCGGATTTGAGGAAGGAGTTATCCCCGCAAGCAACGTGCTGGAAGCGCATACCGCCTGGCTGTCAGCCCAATCGGAGAAGATAGATGCGCAAATAGACGTGAAACTGACGGAAATCTATCTGAAGAAGGCAACAGGCAGTTTAAACGTTGGAAATTAAAGATTGAGGACCGGCATAGCTAATGTTGACCTTTAAGGAACAGCATTTGCAAGCCTGCAAATTATAAACCTGCAACCGTAAACAAATACGTATAATCAACTCATACAATCTTGATATAACATCTACTTAAATTATAAAATGGATACAAAATCACAAAACAGTAACATGTTGCTGGCATTCCTCACGCTGACGGGAGTGATTGCCATTGTTGCCCTGGTAGGTTTCTTCATGCTGCGCAAGGGACCGGAAATCATACAAGGCCAAGCAGAAGTAACAGAGTACCGCGTATCGAGCAAAGTGCCGGGGCGTATCCTGGAATTCCGGGTAAAAGAGGGACAGAGCGTGCAAGCCGGAGATACACTTGCCATTATCGAAGCCCCGGATGTACAAGCGAAACTGGAACAGGCACGTGCCGCCGAGGCTGCCGCACAAGCCCAAAACGAGAAGGCACTGAAAGGCGCCCGTCAAGAACAAATACAGGCAGCCTATGAGATGTGGCAGAAAGCTCAGGCAGGACTTGCCATAGCCGAAAAATCGTACAAGCGCGTAAAAAACCTGCACGACCAAGGAGTGATGTCCGCCCAAAAGCTGGATGAAGTCACCGCCCAGCGTGATGCGGCACAGGCCACCGAAAAAGCAGCCAAAGCCCAATATACTATGGCAAAGAACGGAACCGAACGTGAAGACAAAGCCGCCGCAGCAGCCTTGGTGGAACGGGCCAAAGGAGCCGTTGCCGAGGTGGAATCGTACATCAAAGAAACCTACCTGATAGCCCAGACCGCCGGAGAAGTTTCCGAAATATTCCCCAAAGCGGGCGAACTGGTGGGCACAGGCGCTCCAATCATGAATATCGCCATTATGGATGACATGTGGATTACTTTCAATGTACGAGAAGACTTACTGCAAGGATTGGGCATGGGAACAGAGTTTGAAGCCTTTATTCCCGCTCTCGACAGGAATATCCGCCTGAAAGTGTACTATATGAAAGACCTCGGCACATACGCCGCCTGGAAAGCAACCAAGACTACCGGGCAATTCGACTTAAAGACATTTGAAGTAAAAGCATCCCCGCAAGAGAGAGCAGAGGGTTTGCGTCCGGGAATGAGTGTGATATTGAAGAAGTGAGATAAGGCAACAGGGTGGTAAAATGATAAGACGATAAAGCGGCAATGGGAAGAAACAATAAATATATAGTCCTGTGGAACGTAATGAAACGTGAATTTCGCCGTCTCGTTTCACGCCCGCTATACCTATTTTGCATGGTAATAGCGCCTTTATTCTGCTATATATTCTTCACGACATTAATGGATTCCGGCCTGCCTACCAACATGCCGGTCGGTGTAGTAGACCAGGACATGACCGCTACCTCACGCCAATTGGTACGCAACCTGGACGCTTTTGAACAAACGGCAGTCGTGGCCCATTATCCTAACATTGCCGATGCGCGTATCGCCATGCAAAAAGGAGAAATTTACGGCTTCTACTACATCCCCGAAGGAACATCAGCCAAAGCACAAGCCCAGCGGCAGCCCAAAGTGTCTTTTTACACCAACAACACACTGCTCATAGCCGGCTCATTACTTTTCAAGGATATGAAGATGATGAGCGAACTGGCATCGGGTGCTGCCGCACGTGCTGCATTATATGCCAAGGGAGCTACGGAAAAGCAGGCCATGGCATTTCTGCAACCGATTGTCATCGACACTCACCCGCTGAACAATCCCTGGCTGAACTACTCCGTATACCTGTGCAATACTTTTGCCCCAGGCGTGCTGATGCTGCTTATCTTTATGGTAACCGTCTATTCCATAGGCGTGGAAATCAAAGACCGCACTGCCCACGAATGGCTGCACATGGGAAACAACTCCATCTGGATTTCCCTTGCAGGAAAGCTGCTGCCACACACTGCCATATTCTTCCTTATGGGAATACTGTACAATGTTTATCTGTACGGTTTCCTGCACTTTCCCTGCAACAGCGGAATTCTGCCAATGCTGCTCGCCACCCTCTGCCTGGTGCTGGCATCGCAAGGTATGGGCATACTTATGATAGGCACGCTCCCCACACTGCGTCTGGGACTTAGTTTCGCCTCTTTATGGGGTGTCTTGTCGTTTTCCATGTGCGGACTGTCATTCCCCGCAATGGCTATGCACCCCGTACTGCAAGGTTTAGCAAACTTATTTCCCTTGCGCCATTACTTCCTCATCTATGTAGACCAAGCCTTGAATGGCTATCCGATGATTTACTCATGGACGAATTATGTGGCGCTGCTTATTTTTATGATGCTTCCTTTCCTCGTTGCCCACAGACTGAAAGAAGCATTGATATACTATAAATACGTACCCTGATGAAACAGTTGACATTCAAACAGAAAGTTGTACAAGGCATATACGATCTGTTCTATATATGGAAACAGGAATTCCGCACGACCTTCCGCGATCAGGGCGTGCTGATCTTCTTTGTGCTTGTTCCGTTGGTTTATCCACTGATATACTCTTTCATCTACACCAACGAAACAATTCGCGAAGTGCCCACCGTAGTTGTGGACGACTCGCGCAGCTCCTTAAGCCGGGAGTATCTGCGGAAAGTGGATGCCAGTCCCGAAACAAGCATCGTGGCATATTGCGCCGACATGGAAGAAGCCAAACTCATGCTGAAAGACCGCAAAGCATACGGCATCATCTACATACCGGCTCATTTCAGTGATGATATAGTGCAAGGCAAACAAACACAAGTCAGCATCTTCTGCGATATGAGCGGACTCCTTTACTATAAAGCATTGCTGACAGCCAACACAAACGTATCACTCGCCATGAACGCGGCTATCAAAATGGAGCGTGCCGGCAATACCACCGCCCGCCAGGACGAAATAACAGCCTACCCCATTGAATATGAAGACGTAGCCATTTTCAACCCGACAAACGGATTTGCCGCTTTCCTGATTCCCGCCGTACTCATACTGATCATACAACAGACGTTGCTCTTGGGCATCGGCTTGTCTGCCAGAACAGCCCGCGAACACAACCAGTTCAAAGATTTAGTCCCTATCAACCGCCATTATAACGGCACGCTACGCATTGTAATGGGAAAAGGACTGAGCTATTTTATGGTTTATTCGTTGGTAGCCGTATATATACTATGCGTAGTGCCCCGTCTTTTCAGCCTCAACCAAATCGCAATTCCCGGCGTGCTGACACTGTTTACCCTGCCCTATCTGACAGCTTGCATCTTTTTTGCAATGACGGCATCCATTGCCATACGCAACCGGGAAACTTGCATGTTGTTGTTTGTGTTCACTTCCGTACCATTATTGTTTCTGTCCGGCATCTCTTGGCCGGGAAGTGCAATGCCTTCATTCTGGAAATATTTTTCCTATCTCTTCCCTTCCACATTCGGGATCAACGGCTATGTACGGATTAATAGTATGGGAGCCACACTCAACGAAGTAGCTTTTGAATACCGCGCCCTGTGGATGCAAACCGGAATTTACTTCCTCACCACCTGCTTCGTCTACCGCCGGCAAATCATACAAAGCAGAAAGAATCACTCTTCCTTGTACCCTGCCAGGTTGTAGCATACCGGCACTGTGCTGTTGCCAACACGATATATGCCGAACTTAAAATAGTAACCGTCATCATCATTACGCCCTATCTGGATTACTTCATTATTCACGATGTGCTCCTTAACGGTTTTCTTCTTGTCGGTGTATTCCATTTGCACATCCAGCTTACCGGGCTTCACTATGTTTTCAGCTTCTTTGCCGTATGTAGTCCAGTCGATATGAACACGAAAAGTAACCCAACAATCTTTAGGGAAATCGGCAAAAGGCATCTTATAGGCAATTGTAGACGACTTGTACTTGGAAGTTACGGGTTTCATTACCGGCGTTTTCTCAGGACTTGCGTTGCAACGGTCTGTTTTGTCTGTCAGCCAACGGCGATCCGAATTTGCCTTGATATAGAACCAACCGCCGGAGAAACCGAAAGCCAACGGCGGATAACCACCCTGCTCTACCAACCAGCCGTTCTTCTTTCCGGCCTTATATACGGGATTTCCCTTTTTATCCTTCACCGGATTTCCCTGCTTGTCCAGTTTTGCAACTTTCTCATGCCCTGTATTCTTTTTGAATATAGTGGTCTTATCCAATTCCAAGAACTCATCGACAGTCAGTTTCTTTACTTCACCTTCGGGAGTCTGCACAAGCGTGCGGTCGGGCATACCATGCCACTGGGCAAAAATCGTGGAGACATTACTATCCAAAGCAGATGGAATATACACAGAAAACTCATAATCGCGTGAAACTCCTTGCGGACAAATACCTTTGCCATGATGATATACGGTTTTAGTGATTTGCGCTTTACGATAAGCATCTGCCGGCAACCCCTTAAAATCGGCCGAGGTGGCGTAACAATAAGAAAACTCGGCACGCCCTTTGGTTTCTCCCTTTCCGTATCCTTCCAGCGTGTTATCCTCTTTGCGCAATTCGAAGCGGTAAGAAGGTTTGCCGGCAAACAAACGTGTGAAATCCCGTTGAATTGCATGTTTCTTATTTGTGCCCACAGCCACCCAACAGCCATCTATAATCTGATCGAGACGTGCTGTATCAGCTTGAACGTTTACCCGTTTAGTCAAAGGAACCAGTGTTTCAGCGTTCTTGACTTGTGCAGTCAGTGTTGTGATGCAACCCGCTGCCATTGCCATGCAGATAATAAAAATGTTTTTCTTCATCCTATTTTGATATTAAGCTTAAATTTATGTCACAAAAATACGAAAGCTATTGTTCAGCCCCTATCCTATTTGTTTCAGAAAACCCTATATTTGTGCAATTCGTCACTATCCTAACAGAAATTTTGAAAGATATCACTATCTTTGGTGCATCATAATTTTTACGGTTTTATAATGAGTAATCTTAAAAAGATAACGGCACTCCTGTTACTTTTATGTACAACAGGAGTTTCCTATGCCTATTCAGAGGCTTGGAGACAGATAAACTTCTCTTATATTTCCATTAACGACGGCTTGTCGCAAAGCACCGTATTCTCCATAGCACAGGACAAGCTCGGTAATATGTGGTTTGCCACTTATGACGGTGTCAATAAATACGATGGATACGCGTTCACAGTCTACCAGCACGATGAGAACGACCCGAACAGCATTGCCAACGACATAGCCCGCATTGTCATGACCGACAGCAAGGGACGCGTGTGGATCGGTACTCGCGACGGACTGTCTTACTACGATGAGAACAAGGATAAATTCCAAAACTTTTCCTATGAAAAGAACGGCAAGCGCCTGCAAGTCAACGGCATTGTAGAAGTATCTGTCGACCTGTTGCTTGTCAGCACATCAGAGGGGCTGACCATGTTTGACATCCCTGCCTCCCAATTTGTGGATGATGCTTGCAGCACAACAATGCGCCGGATAATCGCATCCTCCCTTTACAGGCATGGAGAGCAAATCTATATAGGTACACGCGGAGACGGACTGTACTGCTATTCCATTCCACAGAAAAGGCTCGAAAAACTCACTTATATACCAAACAGCAGGCAGATTCAAAGTATACTTCAGCAGTCGCCTACCCGCATATGGGTAGCAACAGAAGGTTCCGGACTTTTCCTTATCAACCCTAAAACCCAAGAGGTCAAGGTCTACAAACACTCACCGTCCAATCCGAAAAGCATCAGTTCCAACTACATCCGTTCATTGGCGCTGGATGCGCAGAACCGCTTATGGATAGGCACTTTCAGTGACCTTAACATCTACCATGAAGGCAATGACTCTTTCATGTCTTACAGCAGCGATCCCGTAGAAAAAGGAAGCCTATCGCAGCGTTCGGTGCGCAGTATCTTCATGGACTCGCAAGGAGGCATGTGGTTAGGAACCTATTTCGGCGGACTGAATTACTATCATCCTATCCGTAACCGATTCAAGAACATAGAACGTATTCCCTTTAAGAACTCACTCAGTGATAATGTGGTGAGCTGTATTGTTGAAGACCGTCAGAAAAATCTGTGGATAGGCACCAATGACGGCGGACTGAACCTGTACAACCCGGAAAACCGGCACTTCATCCATTATGCATTACAGGAGAACCAGCGTGAAGAGGGGTTCGGGTCCAACAACATCAAATCCGTATATGTGGATGACACAAGAGGATTGGTATACATAGGCGCACATGCCGGAGGCTTAAGCATTTTGCATCGCAACAGCGGACGCATAGAGAACTTCAACCAGCGCAACAGCCGGCTGGTCAATGAAAATGTATATTCCATCCTTCCCGACAAAGACAATACTTTCCTGTTGGGCACATTAAGCGCCTTAGTTCACTTCAACCCGGAGCAACGGAGCTTCACTACGATAAGCCGGGAAAGCAATGGCACACCGGTTACTTTCCAGAAAATCACCACTCTGTTTCGGGATTCCCAAAAGCGTCTTTGGGTAGGTAGCGAGGAAGGCATATCCGTATTCAGGCAACATGGAACAGAAATAGAGAGAATACCACTTCTACCGGCGTCCGCCATAACGAAATCATTCACCAACTACATTTATGAAGCCGCCAATGGCCTGATTTGGGTAGGTACGCGCGAAGGAGCCTATTGCTTCAACGAAAAAAACAAGCAGATAAAACGATATACCACAGCCAATGGCCTACCTAATAATGTAGTTTACGGTATACTCGAAGATTCTTACGGACGCTTATGGATGAGTACCAACCAGGGGGTTTCATGCTTCAATCCGTCTACTGACAAATTCCGCAATTTCACCGAAGCAGACGGACTGCAAAGCAATCAGTTCAACACCTCTTCCTGCTATCGTACTTCCAACGGTCAAATGTTCTTCGGCGGCATAAACGGTCTCACTACTTTCCGTCCGGAGCTACTACAAGACAATCCCTATACTCCTCCGGTTGTAATCACCAAACTGGAGCTTTTCAATAAAGTCGTACGTCCGGATGACGAAACCGGTATTCTTACCAAAAACATCAGCAATACGGAAAGCATCACGCTGAAATCCTGGCAAACGGCTTTCTCTCTGGAATTTGTCGTATCGAACTACATTTCCGGCAAACACAACACTTTTGCTTATAAATTGGATGGTTATGACAAAGAATGGTACTATCTCACCAATAAGCGTACCGTCTCCTATTCCAACCTGCCTCAAGGCACTTATCGCTTTATGGTGAAAGCTGCCAACAATGACGGCAAGTGGAACAGCACACCAACCATATTGGAGATTGTGGTACTGCCTGTCTGGTATAAAACATGGTGGGCCGTCCTCCTCTTCTTTGCTACTTTCATTGGTTTCATCACTTTTGTATTCCGCTTTTTCTGGTTGCGTAAAAGCATGGAAGCCAAACTTGAGATGGAACGCCGCGACAAGGAGCATCGTGAAGAAATCAATCAAATGAAGATGCGTTTCTTCATCAACATTTCACACGAACTACGCACCCCGCTCACTTTGATCCTGGCACCGCTGCAAGAGGTTATCAGTAAAATCAACGACCGCTGGGCCCGTAACCAACTGGAATACATCCAGCGGAATGCAAATCGCCTGCTGCATCTTGTCAACCAATTAATGGACTACCGACGTGCGGAACTCGGCGTTTTTGAATTGAAGGTGAAGAAAGCCAATGCCGACCGCCTCATTCGTGAAAACTTCTTATATTACGACAAGCTGGCACGCCACAAGGAAATTAGTTATACATTCCATTCGGAGCTGGAAGACAAAGAGGAAATCTTCGATCCCCATTACCTGGAACTGATTATCAATAATCTCTTGTCTAATGCATTTAAGTATACCGATAACGGGAAAAGCATTACCGTAACTCTGAAGGAAGAAAACAATTGGCTGGTGTTACAAGTCAGCGACACCGGCATAGGAATCCCGATGAACAAACAGGGAAAAATATTCGAGCGCTTTTATCAGGTAGAAAGCCAGCATATAGGAAGCGGAATAGGACTTTCACTGGTGCAGCGTCTTGTCGAATTACATCATGGACACATCGAGCTGGAAAGCGAGGAAGGCAAAGGCAGCACTTTCTTTGTCTACCTGCCGCAAGATCCCTCTGCTTATAAATCTTCCGAACAGGCCGACTCCAATATCCCGAATGAAGAAGAACAGGCCTACTCTACCAATTCTAAAGAGATGTACTTCATTGATACGGAAAAGATGGAGAATGTTTCTATAGAAACCGGAGACAAAAAACGAGGCACGATTCTCATAGTAGAAGATAATCAGGAAATCCGTCACTATCTGTGTAGCGGGCTGGCTGACTTATTCAACACACTGGAAGCCGGTAACGGTGAAGAAGCATTGGAAAAGCTGAAAGACAATGAAGTCGATATCATTATCACCGACGTTATGATGCCCGTAATGGACGGCATCAAATTGTGTAAGAATGTAAAACAGAATATACGTACCTGTCATATTCCTGTTATCATCCTATCTGCCAAGACCGACATAAAAGATCAACTGGAAGGGCTGCAAGTAGGAGCAGACGATTATATCCCCAAGCCTTTTGCCATTGCCGTCATCACCTCCAAGATACAGAATATGATGCGCACCCGTCGGCATATGCTGGAGCGATATGCCAAATCGCTGGAAGTGGAACCCGAAAAGATCACTTTCAACGCCATGGATGAGGAACTATTGAAACGCGCCGTAAATATTGTGGAAGAGAACATAGACAATATTGAGTTCTCCACTGATGAGTTTGCACAAAAAATGAATATGAGCCGTTCCAATTTACATTTAAAGCTGAAAGCAATAACAGGAGAATCTGCCATCGACTTCATCCGAAAAGTCAGGTTTAAGAGGGCAACCGAACTGCTAAAAAGCGGACGCTATACAGTGGCCGAAGTTAGCAGCATGGTAGGGTTCAACTCATCATCCTATTTTGCAACCTGCTTTAAGAAGTATGTAGGTTGTCTGCCTACTGAGTATATAAAGAAAGCAAAGGGGTAGTTATAACCCCTTTTTAAACAAATCTAATATCTGTCTCTTATACACATCTGACGCTGCCGACGAACTCTAGGGTGTAGAT
>ENA-OXZN01000384-OXZN01000384.1-human-gut-metagenome-genome-assembly--contig:-NODE-384-length-10756-cov-4.617699_pt1 | contig 10756 bp, 9 predicted proteins | sample MGYA00243419_ERZ652802 | MGnify/ENA primary metagenome ERZ652802 (study PRJEB26926, sample SAMN06164824) | human gut metagenome | biome: ENVO:00009003; feature: ENVO:2100002; material: ENVO:00002003...
CGAGATCATGCCTAGTCTCGTGGGCTCGGAGATGTGTATAAGAGACAGTTCCGTGCCTCATAAAGAGGGGCTATCACTATAAGTATACATGCAATTCCTAATACTATGATGAATAATAGTCGGATCAGGTAATCTGCTTTTTCCCAAATAATTCCCATATCACATCGTTTTTTAATTCTTTATTTGATCAGACTCTTTCAGGAACCGTGCCACATCGACGGCTGGTCTTTCCTCTCCCTGATATCATGCAATTTATTTCATGGATGTTTCATTTTTCTTTTCCTTATGATATTCTCCAGATATACCCAACATCTTATTATAATCTTTTCAAAGATGTCAGTAAACAAGAGTATATTTAAACAGAGTAACATAAGGATAGGGACAGCATATCCCCAAGCCCCAAGCTTGTTCCAAAGTTCTTCCATGTCATACAGTTTTTAAGTTATTCAATCTGTCAAATTCCTTCAGGAAGCGTGTCACGCCGTCAACCGGTCTTTCCTCTCCCTGATATCATGCAAATCTATTTCATGGACGCTTCTTTGCATCTGTCCGGTCCCTTTCTGACGCCTTCTTCTTTTTTCCTTGAATATTCATAGTAACTCTTCCAAAAGCCCAAAATGTGGGAAACAATATTAAGGCTGAGAAGAAAGCAGAAAAGCAAGATGGTCACAGAGCCGTTTTTCGATAAGAATTCTTCCATATCATTCAGTTTTTATCATTCGTTATTGTCACTTTCAGAGTCCGTTTATAATAGTTTACAGGCACTTCACTTCCTGATTAGCGGATGCCTTTTCCCCTTTAAATACTTTTTAATTTTTCGCATGGCCTTCTTTACAAAAGTCCCGATACTGAGAATGAAATTTTCCAGTTTCCCTGAGAACAGGAGTAGGATATATCCATTCAGGCAGATAACCAGAAGGGCAGAAAGTGCATAGTACCAGAATTTTTCCATGTCATACAACTGCATGATTATTCATTTCATCAAACTCCTTCAGGAAGCGTGCCACATCCGCAACCGTTGGGAATATCCCGTCAAAGAGATTGTACATCAGTTCCGGTCTCTGTGGCCGCCGATATACTATCACTTTCTTTCCGGACCCCTTCATCCATCCCGCTTCTGCCAGCGGATGCTCCAGCGCGTCCAGGTACTCGTCTGTTTCCATTTTCTCCCAGTTCCCGCTGATCTGCGACCAGCAGAAGTCCGTTTTTCTTTCAGGGTTCCTGAAGTCATACACCTCATGCCCCCGTTCTCTTAAAAAAGCCACGATCCGTGGCTGGTATTCGTTGCTCCAGCTGCTTGCCACATATACTTTCGCCATTGTCCTTATCCTTTCCTGCTTAATCTGTATTTCTATTTTTTTGCATCCTTCAGCAGTATCCGGTAGTTCGTCTTGATGGTCACCTTTATCTTTCGGATATTCTTGCTTGCGGCCGACTTGGTCGCGTTGATGACGCTGTTCGCCGCGCCCGCCACTATCTGGCTTCCCATGTCAAGTCCCCCGGAAATACTTGTGTTCGTTCCGCTGACACCCGCGGCTTCCGCCTCCTTGATGGTTTCCGCCTTGGCATTTCCCGGAACGTATATGCCTTCCATGGCATCCTCGGAATACACCTCCTTTTCAAAGGGAAGTATGTTCCCGGCCAGATTCACCGAGGTGATTTTGACCAGTACCCGTTCCCCGTCGATTCCGGTCACCTCCCCGAACACCGGTGTTCCCTTGCGGATGCGCTGTCCGTCGTCCGTAAGGCAGTTCTCCGCCAGCTGCATCTTCAGCGTCGCTCCGACCATGACCGTCTGTGTGGAATGTACGAATGCCCGTATGACGTTCCTCTCGTCCTGCCGGACAAGGCGCACGCTGTTGAATCCTCTCCGGGGAGTCTCTTCGGGAACCGTGTCCTCCGGTTCCGTCTTCCTCGGTTTCTCCTCCTCACCGTCCGTCATCTCCTTCTCCCTGAAGGCGGAGGGGGCGGGCTGTTCCGTTCCGAACAGCGGACCGCTTCCGAGGGTCTGTTCGTTGCGTCTGATCAGTTCCCGGATGCGCTGTATCTCGCTTTCCGGGGAAACGGTGTCCTCCGGTTCATCCATTCCGTAATTCCCTCCACCGGGCATGCGGTTTTCTCTCCGGTTCTCCATTTCCTTTTCCACACTCCCGAGCATGTCCTTGAGCGTGAAGTTGTCCTTGATTTCAGAGCGCAGCCTCACTTCTTCCTCCCTGCCGTCCTCTTTTTTCGGTAATGTGGCGATGATCCCCCATACCAGCAGGATGATCACGGCTCCTATACCCCCCAGCGCCACTATTCTGCTCCTTTCAGTTTTTGTCATGGCATCTCGTATCGCTGGTTGTATGTCCGGAAGAAAAATCCGGAAGTGTTCTCCGGAAAACGTGGTGTGGTACGTATGACGGTACCCTCGCTGAGAATCCGTATCTTCCTGACATCATTTCCGTTGATGATGCTCAGGACTGACGAGAAGGTGACGTGATACTCGTCCCCGCTGACGGATACCGAGAGCATCTTCTCGAACTCCGTCCTGTAGACCACTCCGAGTTCCAGGGCGTCGCCGTACCCCCTGTCAGCCTGGTATTTGGCGAATATGGTGTTCGCGTCCGGCTTGTTGACCAGGAACAGGGCGCGTGCCCGGTTCTCCTGCAGGGAGAGCCTGTCGAAACTGTTCAGATAATAGGCCGTATGGTAGCAATGGTTCTTTAAAAGGGATTCATACAGCAGATCCTGCTGCATGGCCTTGAAGCGGAGCAGTTCCCCGCCTTCATTGACGACCAGGATCTTGTCCATCGCGCTGTTTACCACCCTGTAGCTGAAAAACAGCACCATCGCTATTGTGGCGGCACAGAATATGAATACCAGCCTGGTGCGGAACGTATGGTTCTTTCTGGCTTCCGCCAGGCGGGAGAAATCTTTAAGTATGTTCTTTATGTCCATCATATCAGCTATAACCATTTGTTAACCGTTGCTTTCACCGTGGCGAGCATCGCCAGTTTCAGCAGGAAGGAAAATATCACCATGAGCGTTATCGACCAGGGGCGCTGCTGTACATAGTTCACTACAATCAGATCAGAAAACACGCTGGCGATGACAAATCCCGGATACAGCATGTAGCACCCGACCATCTGTCTGGCCCATGTGTAGAAGGAACTGCGGGTGTCGCTGTTGTACAGGCAGGCTATCGCCAGGGGCGATATGACCTCGAGCAGTATCAGGATGAGGTAGCGCGTGCACAGGAACACCAGCATGAGGTAGTCGTATGCGACTCCCCCGAAGCTGCCCACCGCTCCCGCCAGCAGGGAGTTGAAGGTCGTGTCCAGCCCGTTGACCGCTATGTCGATGATGTCACTGTTCATCAGGTCGTCGAAGGCCTGCTCGATCGGCTTCTTCCAGATATTGTCCGGATTGTAGACCCCTCCGGCGGCGAGCGACTCCATCAGCCTGTCCGCGGCGTATGCAAGTACGGTCTCAAGCGTGTCCAGCAACACGGGCATGATGCAGATGAGGGCTATGCAGAGGATGTACTCCCTGCCCAGCTCATAAAACTGTTTTGCATTGAATCCCTTGCCTTCGTGAACCATCTCCTTGATGATACCTGCAAGCTTGAATACAAAGGTGGTAATCACAAATCCGGCAACAAGGGCATAGAATCCCTCCACCACTATCATCCCCTTGATCTGCAGGTATGCGTTGTTCAGATTGCTGTATGCCTCTTCCATGTCTATCTCAGGTTTCTCTTCAGTCTTTCATACTGGGATATGATCCGGGATACCTTCGAGACCTTCCTTTCCTGCTCGATGGTCTGTCTCTCTATCTCCTGCAGGACGGCCAGCCGCTCGGAGTCGTTCATCTTCACGCTTGTGGAGAGTATGGTCCTTGACAGGCTGATGAGCCGTGTGTTGTTGAGCATGACCAGGTCAAGGCTGGATGTGAGCGTCTGCAGGGTTGACGTGCCCAGTTTTTTGTTCGTCACCAGGTCTATGCACTTCTCTGACAGCCTTCCCTGTCTCTCTATGATTGATTTGGCGGTCTCACAGCTGGAGATGACGGAGTTGACCTTGCGCATCATGTCCAGTGTCTCGTCCAGCCGGTCTTTCTGCTCCTTCAGGTAGCCCACCTGTTTTTGCAGTTCCGAGAAGTTCTTGACGTTCTGTGCAAGGTTGGGCGCGTCCGCCACCGCCCATTGTGCGGATGCGGTTGCCGCCGTCATCAGCACGAGCATGGATAAAAGTAATTTCTTCATTTGTTCTTGTTTTTGTTGTTTCTTATTGATGTTCCCTTATATATTCCTCTATGGCGTCCTCCATGGACATCCTCCGGTTCTTCTCCTCAAGGTCCGACCATATCTCCCCCTCCGTCTGGAACGCAAGGAATTTCTCCCTTGAGAACTCCAGGCGGGTGACGGTGGCGTAATGTTCCCCCAGCCGCATGAAACACTCCGAATAGGGCCGTTGTCCCGAAAAACTGTTCCTCATGGACTTCATCAGGGCTATCTGTCCGGGATGGGTCAGCCTGAACCTGTCTATGACGGACTGGTAGATGACCTCCTTGGTGGGAAGCACGAACAGCATGTCCGTATTGGCTATGATGTTCTTTGTGTGCTCGTTCTCCGGCAGCTGGTCGGGATTCTGGATGATGGTGTACACCGCCCCGTTCTCCTTCCTGATCTTCTGATAGCAGAAGGCCACGGAGCTGTGTATCCCGGTTCCCGTGGCCGTATCGACCATCTGCGCGGTCTCGCCGTACTCGTCAAAGATCAGGACGCCCCGTTTCCTCCGGTCACTGAGCAGCTTCTTCTGTATGACGGTGAATATCATGCCCATCACGAGGTTGCTCAGAAACCTGTCCTGCTTGATCTGCGTCAGTTCGAACACGATGAACTTCTTTCCCGAGAAGTCCGTTCCCGTATCCTTGCATACGTTCTCGTAGCGTCTGCCGGGCAGGAACTCGCCGCAGTTCAGGCTGAAGGACTCCAGGGAGAAATAATCTTTGGGGATGTGCTTCCTTGCCAGAATCTCGGGGTAATGTTCCGTCACGTGGTTGTAGAAACTCTCGAAATTGTGCCCTTCACGGACATTCTCGTAATAGTCCTGGATGAAACGGGTGAGGGCCACCTCCTTCTCCGACTCGTCCTTTGTGAACATGTGCCTCCAGTATTTCTGCACGACCCCCGAGAGCATCTCGATGCTTCCGTTGTCCAGTTCCTCCCCCTGCAGGTCGAAGGGGTTGATGCCCAGCGCCGTCCTGCCGTCGTAGTCCACGTGCAGGGAGATGTCCGGATAGAGCCTGCAGAGCTGGCTGAAGCTCTTTCCGAACTCGACCACCACGACCGTATAGTCCTGCTCGATGAGCTGCTGGGTAAGGTTCAGGGTAAAGGCGGACTTGCCGCCGCCGGTTCCGGCTATGACCATCCCGTTACGGGCATTGACCCTCTTTTTGCCCGCATCCCAGATGTCCTTTCTCAGAGGGACCTGGTACATCCTGTCATGCACATAGATGCCCTCGCTGTCATTCCTGAAACTGCCGCACTGGAGAAAGAAGCACAATGCCATGGGCAGGGTGGTCAGGAACAGGTATTTCCGCGGCATCAGGTGGATCTGGCCGGGGACGCAGGCGAAATGCACCGCAGCCAGGTTCTCATATCCGGGAATATAATACCCGAGACGGGCCAGGTTGAGCGTCTCCCTGATCTTTTTGTCGGCCTTCTCCAGTTCGGCCTCCGACTCGTCGAACACACAGACCGAGAAGAAGCTGCGTACCAGTGTCTCGTTCTCCTCAAGGATTTCCTGCTGGAGCTCGTCCAGTTTCTGGTACTGTACCTTGATGGACCTGCTCATGCCGGAATTGCTTCCATAAATGTCGATATTGCGGGCGATCCGCTCGCGCAGCCGTCCGTTCCCCTCAAAGAAAACCACCTGGTTCACGATGTGGTTGTACGGCAGGTACATCCCAAGCCGCTCCAGCATCGGATGGTACAGCAGGGAGCCGGCGGGAGGAAGGGAGTCGTCCCGTACACAGGAATCCAGGCTGCCGTCAGGGAGAAAGATCTCATCGCAGACGGCGAAACAGCGTGCCCGTTTCTTTCCTGTGCGGAGTTCCGTGTCGGCATGTATGTCCACAACCGCCCCCGGGGCGTCGAACAGGGTGGTGTATCCGGCCGTGAAGTCCCGCATTTCCTGCCCTGACATCGGGGCTATCTCCGTATCACGCATGCTCCGGATGATGCCGACGGCGTTGTCAACTCCCTCGAGGAATTCATCGAGCCTGGCGAGGTCCTCCTTATGGAGGTTCTCCTTATAGGACAGGGGTGAGGATATGTAGGCCTTCTCAAGACTTTTGAGTCCGGAAAGTACAAAGTGCATGACGCAGGTATGGCTGACATACAGTCGTCCCCGGAAATGCCGCGCATCGGCCCGGTCAAGGAAAGAACCGCCGGCAATGTCCGGACAGTACCTTTCCTTGAGGAACACATCCTGTTTGTGCACATATGTACCGTCCGGGAGAAACTTGAAGGCTTCCCGGAACATGCCGTCCCTCCTGTCGATATCCTCCGGAGTCAGGGAATAGCATTCCGGTTCCCGGAGTTCGAAAGAAACGCATATGCTGCCGCTGCGGGTCAGGACGACGCCCTGGCCCTCCGATTCACTGACAATGTCAAGTATGCTGTATGCCTCTTCTGATTTCATTATGCTCCTTTTTTGTTAATACCCTGTTTATGTCCAGATTACTGATGTTTATCTCTTTTCCCGTCTCCTTGAACTTTTGGGGCCGTGCCTTTCTTTTCAGCTTGTATAGAAGTAGCGGCAGGGTGGGCAGCGAGATGACGAGCACCAGGACCGGCAGGTTCCAGTTGCCTGCGGATATCCCCGCACGGATGCCGAGGAAGAACAGGACGAAAGCGGCGGAACAACAGCCGACGAATATCCAGTAGTCCCCGGAAAGAAGCCCCCGTATCATGCAGGGGCTCTCCAGTCCTTTTCTGATCCTGTATCTCATATCGACAGGCTGATACCGGAAATGGCACTCTTTACGGCGGACACCACGACTGCGGCCAGCAATGCAAAGCCGACATACCAGCCCAGGGCGACGAATCCTTCCTTTCGCGTGCCCCTGTTCTCCTTGTCGATGATATTGTCCCATTGCTGGATAAGGCCCAGAATGATACCTCCAAGCATAAAACCGCCGAACACGGGCAGTGTAAAACTGTCCAGGACATCATTGATCGCTCCCCGGGCATCCTGGGCGAATCCCCGGAGTGTATATGATGCAGACATGACAGTCAGAAACAATTTTTTTCCTGTAAAATTTCTCATTTTGTTATTATTTGTTAGGTTTGATAGTTCCGTTATAGTCTTCTCCTTCCTGCCAGGGACGGACACTTACACCGGAAAGAATGAGTCCCCCTTCTTTGCCCAGGGACAATGCATATCCGTATCTTTTCCCGGCCTCCAGGGTGACGGCCGGCAGCAGCCAGCCGTATGTGTTCTCCTGAAAACGGATCACGACCCTGTTGTTTCCCGCCTTGCCCGGCAGCAGAAGGAGGGTGTTCCCCTCCGAGGGGACCGTACCTTTTTCGCCTGCCGACAGTTTGCCGCCGGCAAGGTCATAAGTGCCGCCTGTAGGAACATCCTCCACACTCAGAGTGCACGCGCTGCTGCCCTCTATGGTGAATTCCAGCAGGCAGAGCAGGTGTTCCATCCCTATGTCCGCTGACCGGTTCTGCCAGTCCAGGCGTATCTCCCCGGATGCCAGATAGTCGGTCTGGGGGACCAGGCTCAGGGGCAGCTCCTTTCCCGGGATGGCGGCGAAAGGGGAGAATGCGAACAGCCTGCAGGGGGTCTCCGTGAGTGTGACCTCCGGAAAGATCCAGCCTTCCCCGTATGTTACATGCAGCGGGTTTACGGCTCCGGCATAACCGCCGCCCGTATCGTCAAGCAGCACCATTCCGAAATCTTTCACAAGGGTGGAACTTCCGTCAGTTCCGCCACGGCTGGAGCAGCTCTCTATCCTCAGTCCGGCCTTCCCGCCCTGCGGGAAGGGCTCCCGTTCACCCGAGCAGCCCGCAAGGACTGCCGGTAGCAGGAACAGGACAACCGGTTTGTATATGTCTATTTTCATAACCGCATTCAATTGATTTTTTGTTATTGTTCGATGTCAATGGAAGTCTTTCCCTTTTGTCTGACAGTCAGGGTCAGCTTCATGTTGCTTTCCTCTTGTGTGAGTGTGACATTTCCACTACGTATTTCCTTTGCCGGATTCTCCTCGTAGCTTACCGACGAGCCGTTCACATGAATCCAGCTGTCACCGGATGCGCTCCAGGAAAGGGCTTTTGTAGAGTTGCCCGTTTTCTTGTAACTTGTTATGTCCAAAATAAACGAACCAGAACTGGATTCGACACGCTCACTATGGCTGGTTCCGCCATCCGCATAGCTGAAATAATAGCTTACCGGAGATCCCTCCTGGGTGATTGTGGCCGTGGCCGAGCTTCCTCCGTGACTTGCCGTAAACACACAGCTCCGGGATGAGCCTGACAGGTTTTCCGACACTGTCACCGTATTCCCTGAAAGGAGGAATCCTTCTGCTCCTCCGCTGAGGGAGGGGACAGCCGTCTGTGTGTTTTCTGCCACTCCGTTGACGAACACTCCGCGTGAGGCTCCCGCCACAAGGGAAGATCTGCCGCCCTGCCAGCCGATGACGGAGGGATTTGCCGTCAGGGTGACCGACCAGCCGCCATAATTACGGTACCTGGGCTCGAGTGTACGGTCCGACAGTACCTCGAAACTGTACCGTGTGTCATTCGACACGATCCTGCCGTCCTCGTACCATCCTGCGAACTCATAACCGCCGTTCACGGACGCGGTGACCGTGCAGGTGCTTCCCATGTCGTACAGGCCCGCACCTGTGGTGCTTCCACCCTGCGGATAGTCAAGGACGGTTATCCGTATCTTGTAATCTATCCGGTAGTTGTGGATTCTGCCGGGTTCGGTGGTCATGTCGGAAGTGCCGCGCAGCTTCATGTCCGGGGTTCCTGTGAGGGTTATGTAATTGGAGGTTGTCGTAAGGGTCTGGGCGGGTATGGTCATCCGGAATACCGTGGTGAGGTTCCCGGAACTGTACCTGTACATGGCATAGCTTCCCCTGGTCTCGTCCGTAACGGTTTTTCCGGTAAGCAGGTTGAACCGGCTGCCGTATTTCACATTTTCCATACGGGCGCCGTCCACGCGGTCGCTTCCTTCCACCCGGACCTCCACGGTCGACAGCCGGTGCTCGAAATGCAGCGGTATCGTATAGTCCTGTATTACGTCCGTATAGGACGCTGTCAGGAAATCGGCTGAAAGCCATCCGGACTTTTCCTGCTGGTCTCCTATGGAATGGGATATGGCGGTGATGTCTGTCTGCCCCTCCTTGAAAGGATAATATACATAGAAGTCAAGATCGGTCCCCACCGTCACAATGATGTTGTCCTCTTCCGTTGCGGGTTTGAATGCCCGGCCGTCATAGGTGTATTTGTTATTTGTGGCCCAGTACACGCCGGTCTTGGGCTCGATGGCAAATACGCCTATGGAGTTTCCCTTTTCGAACGTGCCTTCCTGGGTGGCACGCGTTTGGGCGACGGTAAAGGTGACACGGCCGTTTTCCGGGCATGGCTCCTCCTGTTCCTTCCGGCAGGAGGATACGGACAGCAGGACAAGGAAGCCGCAGATTATCGTTGTTATTGATTTTACCATGATTGTTTTTTTAGGACGGGGACCGGAGTCCCCTGTTGTTCTGTAATTTATTTGACCGGTACAAGCGTTACGTCGGATTCGCTTGAACCCCATGGCTCGATGGTTACGGACTGTCCGTTCTCGCCTCCGATTTCCGCGTCATTGGAGCGCATCGTTATCGAATAGATATATCTCTTTCCGGCTTCCCAGCTTATCTGGGGAATGGAATAGGTATAGGTTGCCCCGTCGATGACGACCTCCATGCTGACTTCTCCGGATGCCAGGCTCATGGGATAGATTGCGGCGGCGAAGTCTACCGACGGGTTCCCCTGTGCCGGAATGGTCGTGTTGGGAGTCCATGAGAGTTCCGTGGATGTCGGGGAGAAGATGATCCTTCCGTTGTCGTTTAGGTTCATTGTCCCCGAGGTTCCGAACTTGGCCGCCTTGGATTTCAGTTTCGCGGATGTCAGGTTGCCGTCATTATGATATTCCGGAGAAACTTTCAGACGGATGACGAGCTGGGACAATGCATGTTTCATGGGAATGACGGCATCCGTTTCAATGACCGACACCTGGTTTGTGCTCTTTCCCCACATGTAGTCGACAGAGGTTCCCGCATTGATGGGAACGGGGACTTTGGTACCGTCAGCGACGGCCTGGTTGTATGGGTAATACGCCCATATCGTCGCCTTGTCCGAAAGAAGATAGACGGGTTTTGCCTGGCTCCATCCGGCCGCTGTTTTTGTGGACTTGTTGTTCTGCGCGTCATAACGCGGATAGGCGTCCCCCCATCCGGTGGCCTTGTACATGAACAGCCCCATGGCGTCATTTACCGCCCATTCGGTTTTCGGCACGAAGCCGGCCCTCGTGTCCGTGCCGACTGTCGGCACAATATTCAGTACGGAGGCTGAAACCCCGTCTGTTTCCGGTTGTTCGTCCACTATTTCCTTGTTGCTGCATGAAGCCAGCATCCCGGCGGCAATTACCGCTGCCGAAATCATAATTCTTGTTTTCATTTTTCTTGTTGATTTGGTTTTGTTATAATT
>ENA-OXZN01000387-OXZN01000387.1-human-gut-metagenome-genome-assembly--contig:-NODE-387-length-10690-cov-7.095534_pt1 | contig 10690 bp, 9 predicted proteins | sample MGYA00243419_ERZ652802 | MGnify/ENA primary metagenome ERZ652802 (study PRJEB26926, sample SAMN06164824) | human gut metagenome | biome: ENVO:00009003; feature: ENVO:2100002; material: ENVO:00002003...
ACGCTGGCCGCCTTTGCCGACGCCATCGGCAAGGTCATCAGCAAGTTCGAGTTCTAAGCCGTGCCGGAGAAGAACAAGACTTACCGCGCCCGCATCGAGGGGTATACCTCCGAGGGCTTGGGCGTGGCCCGCATCGACGGGCAGGCGGTGTTCGTCCACCGGGCGCTGCGGGGCGAGGACTGTGATGTGCTCATCCTCAAGGTGCTGAAAAACGCCGCCTTCGGCAAGGCGGTGCGGGTATACGCGCCCTCGCCCCACCGGGTGGAGCCGGACTGCCCGTACTATGGGCGGTGCGGCGGCTGCGACTTCCGTCACATGGACAGGGAAGAGGAGCTGGAGGCCAAGCGCCAGCGGGTGCAGGACGCCCTGCGCCGCATCGGCGGCAGCGATGTGACGGTGGAGGGTATCCTCTCCGGTGCGCCGCTGCACTACCGCAACAAGAGCCAGTATCCTGTGGACGCCGGTGGACAGGTGGGGTTTTACAAGGCCCGCAGCCATCAGGTGATCCCGGTGGACTGCTGCCGGATCCAGAAGCCCCAGGCCGACGCGGCAGCGGAGGCCCTGCGGCGGTACATCCGGGAGTGCGGCGTGCCCTGCTACGATGAAAGGACCCGGTGGGGTCTGGTGCGGCACCTGTATGTCCGCACGAATAGCGCGGGGCAGTCATTGGTCTGCGTGCTGGTCAACGGGAGGAAGCTGCCCCGCGAGGACACGCTGGTGTCGTTTATGCGGCAGGCCCTGCCGAATGCCGTGGGCGTGGTGCTGGGGGTGAACACCCAGCCCACCGGGGCCATACTGGGCAGCGAATACCGCACCCTGTGGGGCGCGGACGTGCTGGAGGATACCCTGTGCGGCCTGTCCTTCCGGCTGAGTGTGCCGTCCTTCTATCAGGTGAACCATGACATGGCGGAGGTGCTGTACGATACCGCTGTGGACTTCGCGGGACTGACCGGGCACGAGACGGTGCTGGATCTGTACTGCGGCGCGGGCACCATCACCCAGGTGATGGCCCGGCGGGCGGCGAGGGTCATCGGCGCGGAGATCGTGCCGGAGGCCATTGCCGACGCCAGGGAGAATGCCCGCCGCAACGGGATAGAGAATGTGGAATGCTTCTGCGGCGACGCGGCGGACGCGGCGGCGGACTTCGCCGCCCGGGGCCTGCGCCCGGACGTGATATGCGTGGACCCGCCCCGCAAGGGGCTCAGCCCGGAGGTGGTCGCCGCAGCGGCATCGATGGCACCGCAGCGTATCGTCTACGTCTCCTGTGATCCGGCGACCCTGGCCCGGGATGTGAAGCTGTTTGCGCAGGAGGGGTATTGCGCCGTCCGCGCCGTGGCGGTGGATATGTTCCCCGGTACGGCGCATGTGGAGACGGTTGTCTTGCTTTCCAAGGGTGAGGTCGACTCGAAAAAGATTCGGGTTGAGTTCTCTTTGGAAGATATGGATATGTCCGAATTTCAGGATGGGGCAACCTACACCCAGATCAAAGACTATGTGCTGGAGCATAGCGGGTTAAAGGTATCCAATCTTTATATCTCACAGATTAAGAGGAAATGTGGGATTGAAGTTGGCAAGAATTACAATTTGCCGAAGTCCGAGGATTCCAGACAGCCACAGTGCCCACCGGAAAAAGAGAAAGCGATCCGAGAAGCATTCAAATATTTTGGGATGATCTAACATCCCGCAAAATGGAGGTTTCTTATGGATAGATTGATTTCTTGTGAGTTTAACATGGATACCGCTTGTGTGGAATTGAAATTTTTTGATGGCAGCAAGATTGCCATTGATACGTTTGCGGTGGAAAACGAGGTTGCCGACAATATGTATCAGCGGTCAGAACTGGATTATCTGATCTACAATGACCCGATTGGATATGCAGACCTTGTTTTGAACGGAAACCCCGAAATTTATCTAAAAACTGTAACTGAATGTAAACCCTTAGATTAAAACTCAGCCCTCTGCCTTTTCCTTGGCAGAGGGCCGTTTTTTGCTTAACAGTTATTGAGCATCCCTTAATTGCTCTACAACGCTGCATTTCGCTGCGTTGTCATACATCATGCAAGGAATCAGCCACCCCAGCAGAAGAAATACCGGAATTGTCAGCAGGACAGGCAGAATGGTGAATCGATACTCAAAGAACCAGAACATACTGCCCAGCATTTTTCCTGCAAGAGGTCCCACCGCCAGCGACAGAATAAAGGCCGCCGCTACGGAGGACATTGCGTAAAATAATCCCTCGTAGATCAGCATGGTTTTGAGCTGCCGGTTCGTCATTCCTACAGCCTGAAGCACAGCAAATTCACGGCGGCGGGAAAGAATACCGGTCATCATGGCGTTGAAGAAATTTAAGAGTCCCACCAGCCCGATGATAGCACAGAGGATACCACCTACCAGAAGGAACATCTGCCGGAACTGAGCAAACTCAGAGCGAGCCGTGGCCTTGCTTTCATACATCAAGGGCGAAAACTCACCGGCAGTGAGCTTCGATAGATATTGCTCTGCTTCGGCCTCGTCAGCTTCGTCTGCTGTGTCGAACAGGTAGAGCATCGGAATGGCCGCACCGCCGCTGTCCCTCTGTGCGGTATCCACAGACAAAACTGTCTCATATCCAATACCACCATAACGATAACTCATGGAATACGGAAGCTCTACCAAGGCGCAGACCGTGTACTCTACATCTCTGGCTCCATACAGTTTTTCCTGAAAGTACTCCTCCGGTGTATCTTCGGTGCGGAGTTCCCCGGTGCGGCTGTCGATATATTTCACATCGTCCGCATAGGTGGCGGTGATCGTGTCTCCCACCTTGGGGTAGTATTCAGGATTGGGCAGATTACCGTAGTCATCTAAGGAAACCGCAATGGCAATAGCGTTATTGTTTGGCTCCAGCATAGGAGAAATATCTCCGTCGAACACTTGCAGCTTGTCAAACAGGCTGTTATCCAGAGCCTCGATTCTGGTATCTCCCATCACCATATTGCCCCGGTGCTCCAGACGGCTCATATGGCTGTCCAACTGCTCGGCGCTTTCGTACCTTGCATAGTCCTGCCGCAGAGCATCCTCCGTCATCCACAGATATGCGGGTTTTCGCACAGCATATCCCGTGCCGGAAAGACTGGCCTTTGTGTTTGCTGCGATCTCTTCGATTTGTTCTGGCGTGATGAATTCATCTGCCGGGTTGTAACGGAAATAGTCGGGCGTGCTGACGATAAAATCGGCGCAGGTCATGAAGGATACATACTTCTCCATGCTGAAGCCGCCCACAAAGGCACACAGTGCATTGAACAGCGTCACCGACAGTGCCAGAGACACCACCACCAGCACCGTCTTTTTCTTGTTTCGTCCCAGATTGGCAAAGGCCATCTGATGGAGCTTGGCTCCCCGGGTGCTGCGCTGTTTTTTCTTAGTCTGCATTGCATCCGTATATTTGGTAGCCTCCACCGGAGAGACCTTGGCTGCCATTTTTCCGGGCTTAGAACAGGACAAAAGCACCGTCAACAAGGCAAACAGCATGGACCCAAGGAAGATCACAGGCGAAGTGCTGATGGTGGTGATGCCTGTATCCAACTGGATGGAGTGCAAGACAACAGGCACCAAAACAGCGCCGATGCCGTAGCCCAGCAGCAGCCCCGCCGGAATGCCGATCAGACAAAGCAGAAGTGCCTGCTGGCGAATGATGCGTTTGAGCTGCCGGGGCGTTGTGCCAATGGTTTTCAGAAGTCCGTAAAACCGGATATCCCCTGCAACAGAGATCTGAAAAATGTTATAGATGATAAGATACCCAGTGAAAATCACCAGCAGCAAAAAAGCTGCTATGGCGATCACAAGTTCCGGATCAAGCTTCGACTCCAGCTGGGATGAGGTATATCCCCAGTTGACGCCGATCCGGACGCTGTTGGGATCGGTATAGCTGTCCCATGTGTAGCCAAGATCGGTATCCACCTGCTCCATCTGCCCTTGAATGTTTGTGCCGGAGGCCAGCATGACATTCAAATCGGTGCGGAAAGGCTGTAAACCTGTTTTTACTGCCTGCGCTTCGATGTCATCTGCGTAATCACGGCTGATGTTGATGTAATGAACAGGCATTAGTTCATCATAGTCCCAATAGCCCACCAGCGTAAAGGTATCTGTTACAGTAAAGGCGGTTTGATCCTTGTCCGTAATGGAATAGGAAACCGTGACCTCGGCGCCCAGCTCCGGCGTTACGCCAAGCAGCTGCAACGCTGCCGTATCCATGGCTACCTCTTTGCCGCTTTCGGGCATCCGTCCGGTAGTAGGGGTTGCATAGCTCCATTTAGTGCAGTTGGCATCCATGTAGCTGATCTCTGCCGGTACTTTGGCAAAGACCCCCTCCGCAGTGATACCGATTACCTTCCGTATCCCCGCAGCCTTCACCTTTGGGTGGGCAGCGATGCGTTCCGCCTGCTCGGGGGAAACATCCTTAAAGGTGCCGTGTGCATAGCCGCCTACCTGCCGAAACTGGTAGGTTTCATAGCTGGCGTTCAACGACAAGACAATGGTGAACATGGACGTAAATAGCAGCGTTGTCAGCGCAATGGCAAAAATAGCGATCAGATTGCGGCGACGGTTCGCATAAAGAGATTTTAAGCTGAGCTTTCGAATACATTTTCTGTTTTTGACATTCATCGTAGCCACCTCCCGTTAGTTCTGGGAGACGATCCGACCATCTTCGATACGGATAATGCGGTCTGCCATCTGCGCAATTTCTTCGTTGTGAGTGATCATTACGATTGTCTGGGCGAACTTTTGACTGGTGACTTTCAAAAGGCTCAATACATCCTGGCTGGTTTTGGAATCCAGATTGCCGGTGGGTTCATCTGCCAGAATGATAGCGGGTGCTGCCGCCAGCGCACGGGCAATGGCTACCCGCTGCTGTTGACCGCCTGAGAGCTGATTGGGCAGCGCATCCAGACGATCATCCAGCCCAAGTGTCTGTACAATCTGCTGTACGAAATCCTTATTGACCTTGCCACCGTCCAGCTCAATGGGTAGAACAATATTTTCATACACATTCAGCACCGGAACAAGATTATATGCTTGGAACACAAAGCCGATTTTCCTGCGACGGAAGATGGTCAGCGCTTCCTCCTTCAGGGAGAAAATATCCTGTCCGTCCACCATGACCGTGCCGCTTGTAGGGCGATCCAGCCCGCCCAGCATGTGCAGCAGCGTGGATTTGCCGGAGCCGGATGTGCCGACAATTGCAACAAATTCGCCCTTCTTTACACTTAAATCAACTCCATCCAACGCATGAACTGCGTTATTGCCGGAGCCATAAATCTTTTTCAGGTTTTTTGCCTGTAAAACTTCCATAAATGAGTACCTCCATGAAAAAATCTGTATGTATGAAAGGAAATGATCCTTTGATACATACAGATTATCGCATAGGAATCTTTCCACATTCTTTCCGGCGGAAAATGAAATCTAACAGTTTTGATAGAATTGTTGTTATTTCGGCAGAAATATGGAAAACGTACTTCCTTTTCCCGGAACGGAAGCAACCTTGATATAACCGCCCTCGCCGGATATGATCTGTCGGGCAAGGTATAAGCCGATGCCCACACCTTCTTGTTTCTGCACACTATTTGAGCGGTAAAAGCGAGCAAATATCTTCGCTTGCTCACTTTCCGGGATGCCTGAACCGGTATCCGATATATCGATCCTTGCAAACATTTCATAGCTTACGGCAGAAATAGTAATGGTGCCATGCTCTGTATATTTGATGGCGTTGTCTACGATATTAGCCAGCGCTTCCGCTGTCCATTTGAAGTCGAATACAGCAAAAGCATCTGTATCCTGCATTTGCAAAGACAATCCTTTTTCAGAAGCCTTGGCAGTATATTGTTCTACTACGCTTTCAAGCAGCGGCTGCAGCGCTGCTTGCTGAGGGGAGAGTGAAATGATCCCGTTTTCCAGTCTGGAAAGCTTTACGAGAGAATCGATCAGAAATCGCAGCTTTTCCGATTGTTTGTACAGCGCCTCCACATTTGCCTTCGCCGATGCAGGCAGAGTTTCCTCCATCAGAAGCTCGCTGTATAACAGCAGGTTTGCAATCGGCGTTTTCGTCTGGTGGGAAATGTCTGCAATCAAGGTTTTGATTTTGTCTTTTTCCTGCGCTATATTTTGAGAAGATGCTTCTGCTGCGGAAAGATAGTGCGCAAACTTCGTTTCCAATGCAGACAGCTGGCTTTCATCAAAATTGGTTTCAGAAAAGGAGCCGGTCATGGCAGCGTCCAGCATCCTTTCGATTTCTTCCATCGTTTTTCTGGCCTTTCTCCGCTCCCATAACACAACAGCTGCCGCCGCCAGAAAACACAGCAGTATGATCACAATGCCGGTTTTATTCATCTTTTGTCACCCAGCTATAACCGATTCCATAGACGGTTTTAATATATTTCTGTGCACCAAGCTTATCCCTCAGACGCTTGATCGTAACAGACAAAGCATTTTCATCCACATATTCTGCGCCATCTGTCCAGATCCGGTCGACAAGGTCTCCACGGGTCATGGTTCGGCCTCGGTTTTCAACAAGCAGACGCAGTAATTTTTGTTCTGTTTTGCTCAATTCAACTTTTGAATCTCCCACATAAAAGGTCATAGCCTCAAAGTCAAAGTGAAATAGATCCATATGGAACGGCGCATTTTTATGGTTTGACGCTTGCTTTCGCAGTTGGGTATTCACCCTTGCCCGCAAAACCGAAAGAGAAAAGGGCTTGGTAATGTAATCATCAGCGCCTCTCTCCAGTCCGTCTACGATGTCCAGATCGGTGTCGTTGGCAGTCAGCAGAATAACAGGAACTCCGGGCATGTTTTCCTTGACCTCCCGGAGCAGCTCAAGCCCACTGCCATCCGGCAGATTGATATCCAGCAGGATCAGGGATACACTCCCGCAAAGCAATTGTTCTCTTGCCGCTTTTAGATCATGGCAGGATATAATCTGACGGTCATCTGCTTTCAGCGCTTTGCATAAGCCTTGATTCAAACCGATATCATCTTCAACAATCAGTAATTGCTCCATGTATCTCACTCCCTCGTTATTCAAAGGCCACCATTATTTCCTTGGGTAATTTTTCGTTCTCACAGTTCAGAAGATAGGCGATTGCTCTGCTTGCAAATTTGTTCGTTTTCACTGTATCCCAATCGGCAAGCAAAATGACCTCTGCCTTGCCGTTCTCAAAATCTAATGATATTTCGCCCCATTCGCCGTCGCAGTCTGCCTGATATTCGTAGATTGCGGCGGCGATTTTCTTTTTTCGCTTGGTCTTGGATTTCTGTTTTAGCCGGACTGCATGGATTGCGCCCTCGGCAACCAAAAATTCCGTCAACTTGTCCACTGCTTTTCGGTAGGCTCGTTCTGCACCGCTGGCTGTACTGCCCTCAAACATAACCGCCAGTTCTTCAAAGGTGGGGCGGTCTTTCCATGAGCTGACACGCCCACAGGTCATGCAAATTGCTAATCGTTTTTCGAGCAAGGTCTGTTCCCGGTAATTCAGTTTCTCAAATGCCCGCTGCACCTTTTCTGCCTGTATGCCGTTCCAGAGGATATCGGTATAGTTCCAGCTATCGTCAAGGGCTACATCCTCGCCTGTTTCTTCGCCGTCCTCGTCTGTGACATAGAAAGGCTGCTGATTGCGGATACCTCGCACAACTTTCAGATAGTTTTCGGCAAGAGCAAGATCACAGTTGTATTTCTTGGAAAACTCGTTGACCGCATCCTTGGTATTGTGGTACAGCCAAGCCATTGACCGCACCATTTTGTAATTAGTCAGAGAGGATACCGACCATTTTTCTTCGCCCATGCGAAAACGGAGCATAGCATCCCGGATGAACGGATAGATGTATGTAGCATACTCTGCGCCCTTGGTAAGGTCATAGTCCATCAGTTTTTGGAGCATTTGTTCCCGGCAGGAGAGCTTTATATCTATAAATCGGTCTGTGTCGTACAAATCGCCGCCATCCACACCGAGAAAGTCTTTGATGCGCTTGTTAAGCTGCGGCTCGTAGTGGTGTAGGAAGAATGAGAAATGTATCAAATTCTTTTCCTGCAAGGCAGACAGGATATATTCGTTCAGACTGCCTACCTTTGGCGGCTCAGGTTCCAGTTGGAAGATGCGCTCTGCCACATAGGGAATGATACCATCACCGTGCGGATTGACTTGGTGTTTCGGTATGTATCCGGTCATATTCCATGTAAAATCACTCAGCATAGCGCACCTCCCTTCTCATTTCTATAAGAATCCCTTAAGACATTCTTTCATAAAAAGCATGAAGTATTTCTGCCAATTCCTGCGGTGATTCAATATTAACTTCATGTCCGGCACCAATAATCGTTTTTAATTCCACGTTCTTAAGCAATTCTGCCAATTCAATAGAAGCATTTTTATTCGCAGTATCTTTCTCGCCATATAACAATAGTGTAGGGCATGATATTTTGTGCAGAGAGTTGTTAAAGTCCAACTCCATCATGGTTTCGCATAGAAGTAAGAAATCAGCTTTTCTAAATCCCATTTGTTGAAACATGGATTTAGGCATAAATCTAAAGAGAAGATTTTGAAATTTCAGAAGCTTCTTGGGCATTTTATATTGTGTGGCGATAAGCACCAAGGAGCGAACTTTTTTCGGATATTGTATAGCATAGTTCAGAGCTAATACGCCCCCAAGCGATAAACCGCACAAATCAATAGGCTCATCATATTGATTGCAGTAATCTGAAAATGCAGCATATAGATTATCATAGGTCACTTCTTTGCTATGAACTAAATCAGGAAGATTCGGACACAAGCTGTAATCAGTAGTTTGCAAAATATCTATTGTTTTTGTCCAACTGTCAGATGTTTGTCCTAATCCATGCACATATATTTGTTTCATATTGTTCCCCCACTAAATATGTATCTTAGCTTCTGCAAGCAAAGCAGCCTGTTCCATTTCTTTTTCATAAGCTCCTTTGGCATAAGCAACATCACTTTTTGCCCGGAGTTCTTTATCTTTTGCCAGTTTCTTCATGACCTCCGCAAGGTCAGCGTCCAGAGTACCACGCTTTACATAGCGATTTATGGTGTTCAGCCTCTTTTCATATATCTGGATAATCGGATGATCGTCTGCAAGCTCTCGCTGTTCTCTGCCTTTTAGATTGCCGATCTGCCGGCAAGTGCGGTGCAGCTTGTCCCCCGGTGCATAGCCGCCGCAGTATTTGGTGTGCCTTGCGTTGGTGGTGAGGAACCACTTGCCGCAGATTTTGCATTTTTTCGGGGCATGACCAACACATAAGCCCTCAAAAAGATCAGACCGGAACATCCCTACAAAGGATACATAGTGCATCCGCTTGACCAGCTTCGCAACTTTTTCGCCGGGACGGATGACCGATATATACTGAACGGAATTGTTCAGGGTAGACATCCAGGCATTGCCCTCTGTGATAGAAAACTCCGGTGGGAAATAGGTGCCGAACATTTTCGCAAAGCCCTCTGCGGTGCGGTCTGCTTCGTTTCCGTCCGATTGTTCTGCAAAATCAAGCATCGCCTTTTGGTATTCCTCAAGGGAGTAAGCCAGATGCCCGCATACAGCGGTATAGCGCTGGAGCATCACCGCATCAGCATATTTCGGAACTTCTTCGAACGGTAAAGAATTGGTTACGGCTTTTATGGCGAACTCCACATATTTCAGAGCATTGTCCGCAGTAAAGACCCTTTCTATTCGTTCCCGGTGCTTTGGTATATCCATATAGGAGAACGGCGGCGTTTTGCTGAGAATCTCTAACATTGTCAATGCAGCTTCCTTTGCCATTGGAAAGAGTGCAGAAGTATCCTGTCCGGCATTCAGCATCCCGAGCAGCAGATTGATTTTCTCGCATTGCTCGTTCATCTTTGCGATGGTATCCGCAGGGACATTCAGCGCATCACAGGCAAGAGCGCCGACAGGAAGTGTTTTTCCCTCATATATGACCGTATCCTGCCAAAAATCCAATGTCATCAGTTCTTGATTCATGCTTGCCCTCTTGTCCTGTTTTTTTACTTTTCCAATTATACCATGCAAATGTGAAGAAATCTATATCCTCCGAAAAGTTGTCCTGTTTTTTGAAATAGGCTTGTCCTGCTATTAGCCTGTTTTTTGAAAAATCCGTCATAACCATAGTAGAAAGAGCGAAGCACCTGCCAACCACGGCGGGTGCTTCGTGCTTTCCAGACTATTATGAACGGAGATTTTTCTATGACAATTTATGAAACCATCAAGGCGGCAATCAGCGTAAAGCAAGCCGCAAAACACTACGGGCTGAATGTCAACCGCAATGGTATGGCTTGCTGCCCGTTCCACAACGACAGGCATCCGAGCATGAAGCTGAATGAGGATTATTTCTTCTGCTTTGGCTGCGGAGTCAAGGGGGATGTGATCGACTTCGTGGCAAGGTCGTTCGATCTGAGCAGCTATGAAGCAGCACAAAAGCTGGCTTCGGATTTTGGGCTTGACCCGAAACCGCCCACTTCCGCAGCTATGCTCAAGCCCAAACGTCCCTATATCCGTCAGTTTCGGGAGGACGAAATGCTGTGCTTCCGGGTGCTGATGGATTATCTGCATCTGCTGGAAGATTGGAAAGTGCGATATGCACCGAAAACACCGGACGATGATCTGGATGACCGTTTTGTGGAAGCCTGCCAGATGATTGATTATATCGAAT
>ENA-OXZN01000396-OXZN01000396.1-human-gut-metagenome-genome-assembly--contig:-NODE-396-length-10468-cov-3.933160_pt1 | contig 10468 bp, 5 predicted proteins | sample MGYA00243419_ERZ652802 | MGnify/ENA primary metagenome ERZ652802 (study PRJEB26926, sample SAMN06164824) | human gut metagenome | biome: ENVO:00009003; feature: ENVO:2100002; material: ENVO:00002003...
TTACTGTGATAACCGTAAAACTCTTTCATATCCTTCTCTCCGTAATTTCGTGAAAGTGGAAATTACACGTCTGATTCTGGAACGTTTCGGTCAGGTTGATGCCATTGCCGGTGTTGCTACGGGAGCTATTCCCCAGGGTGCATTGGTGGCGGATGCGTTGAACCTGCCGTTTGTATATGTACGCTCTACCCCGAAAGACCACGGTTTGGAGAACCTGATAGAAGGTGAACTTCGTCCGGGTATGAAAGTGGTGGTGGTAGAAGATTTGATTTCTACCGGCGGAAGCAGTTTGAAAGCTGTTGAAGCCATCCGTCGCGACGGATGCGAAGTAATCGGTATGGTTGCCGCTTACACATATGGATTCCCCATTGCAGAAAAAGCATTCAAGGATGCAAAAGTTCCTTTGGTGACATATCTATAGATTGCCACCTCTTCATTTTCGTTGCCCTGCCTGATGCCTCGTCCTTCCCTCTGTTCAATGGAGCTTGGCTTCCAAGGACAGTCCACATGATGCATTGCAACCAGATGTGTCTGAACATTAACGCCAGTACCACATTTATCTGTAGAACCTATAAGCACTTTTTTCTTACCTGTTCTCATTTCCTTAAATAGTGCATCCCTCTGTGCGTCGGTCTTTGCATCATGGATAAATGCTATCTCCTCTGCCGGAATACCATACTGTATCAGTGTTTCCTTCAGATAATCGTAGATGGTAAAATCCTTATCCGGTCCCGGTGTGCCGATATCCGAAAAAATAAGCTGGCAGCCTATATGACCGTTGGCATTTCCTTTCTCATATTCTTTCCATACATTCTCCGCTACCTTATTGAGCTTTCCATCTGGATTATTTGGTGCGTCCTTATCAATCAGCCTTGCATCTGTTCCGAGTAATCTTGCCTCATGAGTAATCTTTAGGAAGTTGTCCACACTTGGATCAACTCCACCACCTCTGATACGCTCTGCCCTCACAACAAAGTCCTCCATAACCTGCTTTACATACCAGTCAGGCTCCGACTCCACTATGATAGGCTTCCCGCCACGGAGGGCTGGCACATCAAGGTCAAGCATGTCCGCTGTCTGCACATCAGCTACCTCCCTGAAAATATTCATAAGCTCCGGCAGATTCGTAAACTTATTGAATCGGCTCTTAAAACGGAATCCGCTTCCCTCTACAGTAAGCTCCAGTGCTGTTGTCACTTCACCAAAGTTCGCTGCCCATGAATCAAAGTGATAAATCCCCATCTCTTCAAGTGCCGCTTTCTGTAAGTAAAGCTGCATGACATACATCTCACACATGGTATTGGATATCGGTGTACCTGTTGCAAATACAATGCCCCTGCCATCATTTATCTCTGATAGATACTGGCATTTAAGCTGCATATCCGTTGACTTTTTAGCCCCCGAACTGCTGATGCCTGACACATTATTCATCTTGGAAAAAATCGCAAGGTTCTTAAAATTGTGCGCTTCGTCAACCATGATAGAGTCCACACCAAGTTCCTCAAAGGTTATAAGGTCATCCTTCCTGCTCTCATCAGATAGAGATTTCAGCTGTTCCTCCAGCTTTTTCTTCTGGCTTTCCATCTGTTTTACAGTCCAACGCTCTCCGTTACGTTCCTTCATCTCATCAATCGCATAGCTGATTTCATCAATCTGCTCATTGAGCATTCTTTCCTTTCTCTCTGCTGAGATCGGGATTTTCTCAAACTGCGAGTGGGACATGATAATGCAGTCATAGTCACCTGTTGCAATCCTTGATACAAACTGCTTTCTGCGGCTCTTTTCAAAATCACGCTCTGTGGCAACTAAGATATTTGCTGACGGATAAAGCCTTAAAAACTCTGATGCAGTCTGCCCGATAAGCGGCTTTGGAACAACCATGATGGTTTTATTGGCAAGTCCGAGTCTCTTCTGCTCCATGCAGGCAGCCATCATCTCAAAGGACTTTCCGGCACCAACGCAGTGTGCCAACAGGGTGTTTCCTCCAAGAAGGATTCTTGCCACCGCATTCTTCTGATGAGGCTTTAGCTCAATCGCCGGATTCATTCCCGGAAACTGTAAGTGGCTTCCGTCATACTCACGCAGACGGATGTTATTGAATGTCTCGTTGTAATACTCCACATACTTCTGTCTTCGCTCCGGCTCTGAAAACAGCCACTCCTTGAACTTCTCCTTAATCATGTTCTGCTTTTCCCTTGCAAGCATTGTCTCATTCTTATTGACTTCATAATGATACCTGCCATCTCCGTCATCAATCCTGTCCCTTACTGTTACAGTTTTAAGATTCAGCGTATCCTCAAAAATAGAATAAGCATCCATGCGGCTTGTACCATAGGTCTTAGTAGCTGCCACTGAATGCTTATCCATGCTCTTATTCTCGATGAACCATTCCATGCTCATCTTATTTAAGTGTACCTGAATGCCTGTATTGTAAAACTGGCTTCTGACTGCCCTTGCACGCCTTGGCGTATTGAGAAGTTCATAGATAAACTGCTCATAATCAAGCGGTTCAATCCATGTCGTACCAATCTTTACATCAATGTCTGATGCTTCAATCCATTCCGGCTGCACCTTTTCAAGTGCTGCCACATTTCCTGCAAATCTTTCTGCCTGTGGATTGTCTGTATCCGCTGCCATAGCCTTTGCTACACGAAGCTTGTCTCTCACATTTCCGGATAGATACTCGTCTGCTGTCTCCCAGCCGATATCGGGATTGTTCTCGTTGTAGCGGTCGGGATTGAGGAAAATCAGTCCGTCCAGCTCTTCCACAAGAACTGCCCTTCTAAGCTCTGCCAAAGCATCATCACTTATCGTTATCTCATCCGCTGTCTTTTCTGCAAGTTCATCCTTTGCATTTGTAATATCCGGCTCATAGATAGAAAGCATATAGGCAAGGTTTACATATCCAAATTCATTGACGGATACATTTAATGCTTCCACAGCAGTCTCAACCCTGTCTATGACAGTCTTTGCCTTAATCGTCTGCTTATAAAACATATCCGCTTTTTTCACCTCCCCGTCTTCATTTACTTTCTCAAGACTGCAAAGAAGCGGGTAATCACTGTCATCCCTGAATGCGATTCTGTTTGCTTTTGAAGTAATGGCTCCATACTGCTTTATAAAAGCATCATATTTTACATTAAGAAGTCTCTGCTTATCAGAAAGCTCCTCCTCGCTGCAGCCATCCATCTGGATATCAATCAGCTCTCTTGTTATCTGTCTGATTTCATCAAGGCTTCGGATTCGCTCCTCGGCAGTCTGTGATACTTCTTTTCTTACCATCTCGGAATTTTCCCTGTAATAGAGCTTTCCTTCAAAAAATGTGTAAGTGTAGTTTCTCACATCCGGATCAGCCGGGATAACTTCCTCCGTCTGCTCCGCCTCATCTGCCACTCTCTCAAAATCTGTCATCTGTGCTTTGATATTACCGATAGCTTTGTTTAATGCTTCATACATATTGAAGTTCTCATCATCATTCACACAGACTGTATATCTGCTGTCCTGTCCGTAAATCCTTGTATCATATTCCATAGATCCAAGCATCATCTCCGGATGCTCTGCAAAATAAGAGTTGACTGCAATGCCATTCTCAGTTACACCAAGGTGTACCCAGTCAGGCTCAATATCAATCTTTCTCTCCCTCTTCTGCAAAAACAGGATATCTGCTGTCACTTCGGTTCCTGCATTATCTTTAAATGCAGTATTCGGAAGTCTTACTGCTCCCACAAGCTCTGCCCTTTCAGCCAGATACTTTCGGATAGTAGGATTTGCCTTATCAAGTGTTCCTTTTGTGGTGATTACTGCAACCATGCCTCCCGGTCTTACCTGGTCAAGTGCTTTTGCAAGGAAATAATCGTGAATACGGAAGTTATACTTGTTGTACTTCGGATCAAATACCTTATAATCTCCAAATGGCACATTTCCGACAACCACATCAAAGAAGTTATCCGGATATGTGGTATTCTCAAATCCTGTAATACTGATATTGGCATTCTGATAAAGCTGCTTTGCGATTCTTCCCGAAATGCTGTCAAGCTCCACTCCATACAGCTTTGCTTCATGCATTGTTTCCGGCATACTTCCAAAAAAGTTACCGATACCCATGGATGGCTCTAATACATTGCCGCCTCTGAAACCAAACTGGACAAGTGCCGAGTTCATGCACATGGCAATCTCCGGTGAAGTATAAAAGGCGTTATTTACTGTTGCCCTTGCCGCACTGTATTCCTCATCAGATAAAAGTTCTTTCAGTTCTGCATACTCTTTGCTCCAGCCTGCGTTTTCCTCGTCAAATGCCTGTGACAGTCCGCCCCATCCGACAAACTTCGACAGAACTTTCTGCTCCCCCGGTGTGGCAAGCCTGTTTTCTGATTCAATCTGCTTTAAAGTGCGGATTGCATCCATATTCCACTGGTATCTGGTCTTAGCACCGCCTTTTTCCATTTCCCAGAGATTGTAGTGGAAGTTGTGCTTTTTCTGTACTGCATCATCTGAAACCACATGTCCATTCTCATCAATCTTGGTTTCCCAGCCATTCGCTATTGTTCTTTCCCTGGTTTCAAGACGATTGGCTTTTACACTATCCTCGATATCAAAGAATCTCTTATAGACCGGATTCATCTTATCCCTGTCAGCCTTCTGTTTTGTCTCCTGATAATACTTCTTCTGGTCTTCTCCGCAGTAAAATGGCTGTTTTACCATATAGGATAAAATCTCGTATAACTCACGCCAGTCGAGTGCACCTTCCTTACGCACACCATTCCTGTTCTTATAGCTGATCTTCACATAACCGCTTCTGATTGAGTACTCCACAAGACCATACTTATTGTTGGAATATGCCTTTCTTTCTGCATTATCTGTCCCTAATGCAATATCCCTGATAAGGTCAAGTTTATTTGGCATAAATGCAAAATCAGACTGCACCACATCCATAAGGAATGCCCTAAACGGAGTGTAGCAGCTGCAATCTGTTACAAGAATCTCCGCCGCATCACGCAGGTCTTCATCAAGCTCCTCAATACGCTTGGCATAATCAATCGGTGTAATATACTTAAGCTCTGATGGATCTTTTTCAGATGTTTCAGCTTCTATCTCAGCACCATATTCTGCCTGTGTTACCATGCGGTCTTCATCGGCGGCTTCCTGTGGTGTCATGCCATATGCAGATACATATGCTTCATTACTCTCCTCATGTGCATCTTCATGCGAATTTGCTACTTTTACAGTTCGGTTAGAAGCATAGCTCTCCGGCTCATCCGGTATTGCATAATCATCAATCTCTGATTCTGCCTCTTCCGGTTCCACTTCCCGGTATTCGGCATCAATGACCTCATCATCCTCACGGAGTCCGTCCATCGCAAGCTCATCAATACGAGGTGTCTCAGGCTGGTATTCCCCTGTAAGAATAAGGACACCAAGCTCTTTTTCGATATCTTTCCACGAAACATATCCTTCAACCTCTCCATCCTCATCTCGCCACTGAAAACGCAGTCCGTTCCCATGAAATGTGTCATATCCGTGCAGTCCTAGTCCGTCAACTGGCCAGCCTGCACCTCCCTGACCATATTCTGCTTTGACACGCTTTGCCCTGGTTCCTGCATCAATCTCTGTTTCAAAAATCTTACATACCCTGCCCTTGCCACCGATAAAACCTGTACCTCTCATAAGCACCTGTTTGATATACTCATCTGGTACTGTGGCTGACTTCTTTGGATTCAGGTAACTATATTTACCTGCTAATGCAGCTTTTCTGTCCTGCTCGAACTGACGCATAAACTGATTATTGTTTTCGTCCTCAGTATGAATGGTGCCAATGCTTGCCTGCCCGTTCTGGTCGAAAAAAAAGGAAGCCTGTGTATATTCGGCTTCCTTACTAACACCCAATGAATTGATTTCATCAAGTTCCCTATTCAGTTCTGTATCATCTGATTCTAGTGGAATCGCATCACTATCTGATGGAGTACCACTTCCTCTGCCTGCATCTTCGCCTGCTCTCTTATCTTCCACATCTCCATTGTCGATGACGGATTCTGTGGCTTGTGCTTCTCTAAGTACTGCATCTCCAGCTGGTCGTACAGCTGATTCGCTTCCTCCTCTACCGCTGACATCTTCTCGTACATCTTCCCGAATCTCATCAGCGTCTTGTATCTTGCCGGCTCGTTCTCCTTTAGATAGTTCATCGCCATCCTTCCGTATTTGCCCAGCTTCGTGAGATCCTCCGTCTCGTCCGGCATCTCTATCTGCGGATAAAGCAGTCCGTCCACTTCCTTGTAAGTCATTTCTTCTAACATATCCAATTCTCCTTTCGCTCTCGATTGCCTTTAAGTTACGACTAAATTCTCTAAGAACACTACAGGAGACATCGCATACAATGGAACCAAGACGGTAAATGATCTCTTCGTCTTTGATATTTACGATCTGACTAAAATCCTGTTCTTGCACAGATAAGTCAAATCCGCATCTCGTCCCTACAGCATACATGACACTTGCAAATACAAGCTGCTCCATGTCCATTTCCTGCTGTAAGCCATTGCGTTTCTTACTTTCTTCCTTTATCACACTACCTGATAGCTGCATAAGCTCGGTCATTCGGTCTCCGAACTCTTCTTTTATTATAAGCCAAACATCTGTTCCTGTAAACTGTTTTAATATATTTTTTAGAGACTCCCTGTCGCTGTTATCGTACTGCTCAATCTGACCTTCTGACACAAGAAAATCCACATATTCCTTAAGATTTTCTCCCTCAAGGTCCCATGTCAGCTTAACATTCTTCCCTCCGGTATCACTGATATCAAAGATATACCTCATGCGTGGATTCAGTGCCCTTGACGGGAAGATGGCGCAGCCTTTCGCACCACGCTTTACATATCTTCCCACCTTTTTCCAGGTATCATAATCTGCCATGAGTGTGCTTTTTTCCGGAGGTCTCTGAGCTGTTACCATAACGATATTGTCAAATTCATAGCGGTATAACTGACCTGCGACCTTTAACACATCTTTCCAGTTCTTTTCTGATCTGGTAATGTTACCAATCTCAGAATCGTATATCGCTTTGACCTTCATATCAACGCCCATACCTTTGTCCTCCTCTACTTAAACATCTCTGAAAACAATCCTTTAAATAGCTTTAACTCATCCTTATCCAGCTCGATTGCAAATTCATTGTCGATTGCCTGTTTTTCGCATTTATCCTTTTTCTTTGCAATCTTACGCACCACACGAAGAAGCACATAGCACTCCTTGGACTTTGCAATGCTCTGTTTAAAGGTCAGTTCATCCTCATCGACTGACTTCTGTGTCTGATAGATAATCTCTTTTAACTTATCATTGATACCATCTACTTCCTCAAGGGAAATAATAACGGATGCCTTAGAAGCACCCGATCTGTCCCACTCCTTATGAAGTTCCTTTACTAAAAACTCCATGTTCTTAATTACTGTTGTTGAATCACTTTTCATCTTGCTTTTCCTCCGTTTTCTTTTAATGAAGAAGGGAGCTGACCTTCGCTGATAGGTGTAAAATCAACTCCCTTCATGTCCTCTGCTCCAAGGACTATCTGCTCTGCATAATACATATCCATTGCCTTATTGATGGCATCGTCAAGCGACTCTGCCTTTACTTTCTGCACTCGTGAAAGCACTTCCTTTATCTCAACATCAAATTCCTGTTCCATATGATATCGCCTCCTGTAAAAATCTCATCACCGGCTCTTTTCTTCCTTTACCTGTCTTTCCTTAAAGCCCTCATCGTACTTTCCATCTTCCAGCCTGTCGTAAAAACAGTCCTCTTCAATCGTTCCGAAATCCTCATACATCTGGTGAAGGAAGTCATTCTGCAGCTTCTTTGGCACATCATCATCCTTTGACATATCCTGATAAAAATAGAACTTCTGCTTTAGCTTTGCCCTGTAATCATAGATATCCTCTATCTTTTCCGGTGTGCCATACTCCCTCTTGTATGCCTTGAAATTCGTGGTTGAGAGTGTGGAACCAAGATAAATGCCATGCTCCCACGATACCCCGATTGTGGTATTGTCCTTTGTAGGCTTCTCATCCTTCGGATAACGCTTATACTCTGTCGCACCAAGGGCGATTGTAAGAGAACCTGACTTCATATCCATCACCACAAGATTTCTTGGTGATAATGCTTCAAGCACCATGTAATCATGGTCATTGAAGTTATGAAATGTCTGTCCCCTTTCAAATAATCTGTCCACACTTTCATAATGCAGGTTAAAATCATCCACCCAGCCCTTATCGGTCATTCCAATCTCCTTAAGCTTTGCAACACATTCAGAAGAACTGGCTTCTTTATCAAACCGAATTTCTTTGGAATCGTTATAAAGTCCCTGAAGAAAGTGTCCCAGCTGAATATCATCCAGACAGAATCTCGCAGATACAGTTACATTTGCTGCCCTGTAATACTCTGCGAAGTTATCTGCTTCACCAAGTGTCCTCCCAATCTGCAACAAATTGTCTGCAAGCTCTGACATGTCATCAACTGCTATAAAACTCTTATAATCATCCAGAGTCATCAGCATATTTGTCTCTGTTCCCCTGTCGTTTTCTGTTACCAGTATCATATCTTTTAAATCCATTCTTACCTCCAGTCTCAGAGAGGGACTATGCCCTCTCCGCAAATTTTCTGTTATGGTCTTCCAATCACAACAATCTTTCCTGTGCTTGCCACATCCCTGTAGACCACACCAAGACTTTCATTAAGTGCCTCTACCACCTTGCCATTTCCGACATATACTGCCACATGGCTGATGTTCTTATATCTTCCGTTGCTTATAAAACTGTAGAAGATAAGGTCTCCCGGCTGTAACTCATCAAAGGAGACTGTCTTTCCGGCTTCATCCAGTCCCTGTGCCTCCGCTGCCGCTGTGGTTGCACCGCCGTAACTAATATCCACGCCTGCATCCTTCCATGAATAATAGGCTAAGGAGCTGCAGTCATAATAGTTACCGCTGTCTCTTAAATCCTGACTATAAGGGAAGCCAACTCTGTGAAGTGCATAGGAGCAGACTGTTTTCTGCCTGCTGTCTGTAATTTCGTTTAGGATGGCATTGATTTCATCCTCAGTCATGGAGCTTACTCCCGGACTTCCGCCTCCGCCACCACTTCCGCTTCCGGCATATCCAAGCTGACCCATAAACTCCGGACTCATGATCTGCTCAAGCATTTCCACCTGATCAGAGTTAAACCCATAGACCGAAATCATATCCCTGTACGATTCCAGCGTTACATTCACATACATAACAGACTTCGTGACAGTAGTCACATTGCCGTCTGCATCCGTTTCTTCCACATCCTTTGTTCCGGTGCTTGTGGTGTATGAACACATATCATTTACAACTGCCTGCAGCCAGCCTTTAGAAGTATCATTCATGACTGTTGCAGTATCTCCGACACCATGCTTGACCATATAGACTGCCATGATGTCATAGTAATTGCTTGGATTTTCTTCCATACCTTCATAATCCACATAGACAAGCTCTCCAAGGTCATATCCGGTATGCTCATTCACTTTCGTGTTCACATCCCGGTTAAACTCCTGCACATAGGCACTCGTTACTGTCTGCACGGTATCTCCTGATTCAAGTGGTGGCAGGAATAAAGCAAATGGAGAATTGTAAAGGATTGCTATCACCGCTATAACCGGAACCGCAATCATGGCAACTACAAGAACAAGTAATAAAAGCACCAATCCGATAATCGGTGCAGCTGCCTTTACCCAGGTAATCGCTTTTCGCACAATCAGATCCTTTACCAGCTTTGCCACACTATCCGTCTGATTCTCCTGTGCTTTCATCTTATCCAGAAAGAACTTTATCTTCCTGCTCCGGTTTGTCATCTTTTCATCCTTGACCTCTATGGACACACCTGCCGCATATCCGGCTGCCATGCCGATTGCCGTGCCTACTCCCGGTGCAACCGCTGTTCCTGCCGCCGTAGCAGCTGCCTTTGTAGCAGTTTTCGTTGCAACCTTGGCAGTAGTCTTTGCTGTTTCTTTTGCCGTCTCTTTAGCTACAGTCTTGGCTGTATCTTTGGCAGCTTTCTTTGCTGTCTTTTTTGCCAGCTTCTTTCCTGCCTCTACCTTCTTGATACGCTTCTTTGCCTCGGCTGCCGCCTTTTTCCTGAAAAGTGCAGCCCCCTTAGAAGCAGTTCCGGTAACAGGGCGGCTTGCTTCATATGCAAGATATGCTGCCTGCGATACCTCCTGCCCGCCCTCCACCTGCTCCGTTACTGCCCCAGCTGCAAGTGCTCCCGTTCTTCCTGCTATATGAAGATTGGTATTCTTCGTCTTGATAGAAGTATTGGACTCCCGTATATTTCTCTTAAATTTTCAAGGTTCCTTTTCTTTCTTCTCTGCCTGATGAATGGTACTCTTACGATAAGACTTCTTTTTACCTGTATCATTTATCTTTGCACTGGCAATTTTCGGACCACGCTGTACGGTGTAAATG
>ENA-OXZN01000464-OXZN01000464.1-human-gut-metagenome-genome-assembly--contig:-NODE-464-length-9262-cov-5.721082_pt1 | contig 9262 bp, 9 predicted proteins | sample MGYA00243419_ERZ652802 | MGnify/ENA primary metagenome ERZ652802 (study PRJEB26926, sample SAMN06164824) | human gut metagenome | biome: ENVO:00009003; feature: ENVO:2100002; material: ENVO:00002003...
GATAGTTGACGAGGCCTCATCGCAGGCTGACAGCTCAAAAGTAAATCCGTCAACAGGCGTTGAAATGACAAAGAACATTCTCACTGTCATTGCCGCAGGATATGTTATTTTTGCGATATTTGCATTTATCTTCAACAGATTTGCCGCAAAGGACGAAGAATAATAACCGAATATATTTCTTTTGGCTATAAAAACGGACGTTTCCACATCGGAAGCGTCCGTTTTTCGTCAGGAACACCAAGGGGATAGTGTGATCCTGTATTTATTGACCTTCTATAACAGGCGGAATGAAATTCTCTAGGGCGCTGAGAAGCTTCGGGTGTCGTATAACAAAATGTATAGCAAGTGCGTTTCCCTTTGATATCATCGCCCACTGACCTTCATGGATAAGTATTTGCAAATTGCAGAAGGTCTGCCGCTTAACATATTTAAGACTATAGTTTTCATGTATCTGCGCATAGCGTTCTGTGCTTTTTAAGTGTGAAGAATAATCATCATAGCTGTAAAGAACATCACTGGCACAGAATACGCCCGACAGATCAAGGGCATGGGGACGTGTTTCAAATTCCTCTTGTGAAAGACAGCATATCTCGTCCTCTATGGTCATGGTTTCCAGTATGCTCTCAACTCGCTTTTTACGCTCGCTGACATAAGCTTTTATATCTCTGCCCCTGCGGTCGTCAATGCCGTTTCTGTCAAGTATACTATTTAGCAGGTCATTATCCATAGTGTAAACAGGCAGAGCAGATAAAATACTCCTGCGCCTGCCACGGCTTCCCCTGAAAGAGCCGCCGCACCTGATACCTTCAGCAAATGCAGAAAAACATTATTCTGTACGTTTTTCAAATAGTAAGGCTCTATCTGCCCCGTCATATACATCGGTATCCAGCTTTCAAGACCAAGCATCATATCATCTAGGGAGCGGTCAAGATTATGTATCTGACAAAGGTGCAGTCCCTTTTTAAGCATCAGAGCCATACCGAACATCCACTTCTTCGGAAATTCAGGATCGTCAGCCATTTCCTTCATAGGCATATCACTGTACATTATCACAGGCTCATTAGAACGTGACAAGACCGTGGCTTTCAGAAAATCAAGCTCGCTTTCCATCATTTCCTTGATGCCAAAATAATTTTTTGACACAGGAAGCTGAAAAGGCAATGCAGGCACTTTCATTTCATCAAAATGTATCGCCTTTATGTATTCGTTCAGGTCAAACTCATCAAGCTTATCAAGAAACTTTTCAATGCCACCGCTTTTTATCTCTCTGCCACCGCTTTTTATCTCTCTGCTCTGTCTGGCATGATCGCTGAACAGCCATTTGCATATCACTTCATAACGCTGTGACATATCCTCTATATCACTTTCATTACAGCCCACAAGCTGTGCGACCGCTGATATCTCTGTGGGAGTTCTAAGCTCCCTTGCAGTAAAGCCTGCTATTGCGGCGACAAAGCGTTCAGGGTCGGCAGGCTTTCTTGTGCCGTTGCGTATACGGAAAACGGTGGAAACATCATAATTTATCTCCTTGCACATACGCTTGATGTTTATATCAAGAGCTGAGATAAGGGTATTGAAATTTTGCCGCATAGACTCTCTGTCGGCAGGTATGATGTCTTCACAGTCAAGAAAGGCTTTTTTTATGTTCTCCCTTGTCATATCGCCATAGCCATTTTCCCTTGCCACAGCCGCAAGAGCGTTGCAAAGCCCGTCAAACGCCACAGTGTCTATCTCAGGTATTCTCTCGCCGCTTCTGTATCTGCTAAATGTTGAGGGAGATATCCCTGACAACTCACAAAGCTCCTTTGCCGTGCAGGAAAGCTGTTCTATATAATTACCAAGCTGTTCGCAAAACTTCATTTTAACGATCCCTCCCGCTGTCATATGGTGTTATGTTAATTATATATCATATTTATCAAAAAAGGAAGTCCCCTGCGATATATAATTTCAGAATTGGCATATGACTATTATGAAATAAGCCACAAATTTATTCATAGATTTGTTATAATGTGATAAAGAATATCACATTAGGGAAAATACAAAGTAATGGAGGTGTGCTTATAGTATAGTAGCGATTATGAAAAAATTATAATATCAAAAGGAGACATCGGTGTACAAGGGGTACAAACAAGATAAAATAGAAATGAGGGGCGATAGAGCGGAAATGTCAGATTTTCCACTCTATCTGAACACGGTCGCTGGTGGCCTTGATCGTAGAGATCAAACCATCGGCGGCTTTTCTTTTGTCGTCAAAATCTATGCTGTCCCAGTTGTCGAGATAATAGGATAACTTCTTTATCTGCTGGGGCGATATGGTTTCAACACTCAATTCGGCGATTGCCTTTGAAATGGTCTGGCGTCGGGTGTCCAGTTCTTCAATTTTTTTGTTAGCGTAGGCAAGCAAGGTCGCATTGGCTCCGGTCAGCGTATCCAGCAGCTTTTCAATTTCTGCCTCCACCTGTGCCAGCTCCACTTGATAGGCGGTCAGTTTCGGATTGACTTTTTCCTCTCTGCCGTGGAGTATCTGAAAGTCTTTGAATTTCTCCTGCATGGCCGAGAAAATGAATTGCTCAAATTCTTCTTTGCGGATTTTCCCACAGCCCGGACAACCTTTGTTTTCCGTCCGTTTGGTACAGCGGAAATACCCGGTGCTGTTTGGCACATGGGTGGCTTTCAGCGCATACCCACAATGACCGCATTTGATTTTTCCGGCCAGCCAAGTGTTCTTCGGTTTCCGTCCCTGCTGGAAGGTGGTATTTGCCATAAGTTTTTTCCGGCATTTCAGCCATGTGTCAGAGGAAATGAGTGCTTCATGGGGAGCGATAACAAGTATCTGGTCTTTTAAGCACCTGTCCTTGTCCTCCTTCACATCCCGCCCCTGATAGAGATAGCAGCCGTTTGTTCCGGCAAAGTCGGAAGCGTCATTGACAATCGCTGCGCCCTGGCTCTTGAAAAATTCGTACAGCTCCAAATCGGCCTGTGCGTAAACGGGGTTTCTTAAAAGCTGGGAAAGAAATGTACGGAACATGGATTTGCCATAAATTTTTATGTCATGTTCCTCGAAGTATCGGGTAATATCTCCGAAGGAGGTTTCCGGTTCAGCGTACATTTCAAACATCAGCCGAACATGGTCGGCGGCTACGGGGTCGGCAACCATTTTCTTTGTGCGGATACCCTCTACCACAGTAGGCTCTAACTGATAACCGTATGGTGCCTGTCCGCTCATGTGGAAACCTTTCAGACACCGGGAATAGTAGGCGTCTGTGACACGCTTCTGAATTGTCTCCCGTTCAAGCTGGGCGAATACAATGCAGATATTCAGCATGGCCCGGCCCATCGGGGTCGAAGTATCAAACTTTTCTGTGGATGATACAAACTCCACATCATACTCTTGAAACAGCTCCATCATCGTTGCAAAGTCCAGAATAGAGCGGCTTATACGGTCCAGCTTGTACACGATGACCCGCCGAACCTTTCCCTTGCGGATCTCGCCCAGCAGCTTTTGAAACTCCGGCCTGTCCGTATTCTTACCGGAATAGCCTTTGTCCTTGAATACCCGGCAGCTCCCACCTTTCAATTCATACTTGCAAAAGTCGATCTGACTTTCAATGCTGATACTGTCCTTGCGGTCTACTGACTGTCTTGCGTAAATACAATCTTCTCTGATAAATTCCATATTGGGCTCCTTTCCTTGTTGGAATGGAGCTACCAACCTTACAACTATATTATACCATCAGCAGCCCCGGACAACAATGTTGCGAATGATTAGGGAAATCTGTCTCCATATTTGCTGAACACCTCATAAAGACAACGCTCAATTTCTTTTTTGCGCTGTGCTTTCTCCTTCGGGGGAAGTACCGGCGTGAGGCTTTCCAGCACAATGATCTTCCCTTGAAATGCGACAGACTTTGTTTCTCGTTCATAAGTGACAGCTTGCGTCATTGAAAACCTCCTTTGCGAAAGTGCGTGTATATGCCAGCCTTTCCCACTTGTCCCGTGGGGAAATGTCAAAAGACGGCACCCAGCAGGTGCCGCCCTTTGAGCTTTCTCCACTTCGGGTCGATGTGGCCCGAGGTCAGTAAGGACTGGAATGGTACTTTTCTTTGGCGTCCTCCACGCTGTTGAGGTCAAATACTTCATAAAGCTGCCCCACAACACGCCGTATATCCTTCTTTGAAAATCCGCAGTCCTCCATTGCCATAATGACATAACCACGGCAGGCGTCATTGCTCCATTCGTCCGGTTCCAAGCCGGGGATCATTCCAAACGCATTTCCCATAAAGTGCTCCTTTTTTGAAAAGATGGGGAGCCACGCCGGATCGGTTGGCCTATCATCAGACAGCATTGCCGGGGGCTCCCCATAGGTTTTCACTTCATTTCAGACACACCGGACGGACATAGGCTTCATGCCCCATAGTATTTCAACTCTCCCCATTCTGATGGCAAGGCGTTCTCATTGCCTGCGACGGCTCACGGCTTGCAAGGCCGCTTCAACGCTCGGACTGTGACTAAACGCAAGTATCCGGGTTCTGCGCCTGTTCCGGTGGAGCCAGCCTTGCCCCACCTATGGCATGGACCTGTTCGCTCGCTCAGTTTTACAAAGACTGTATTCTCTGAAATCCGAGGTCATGGCGGGTCTGTCACACAGCGCGTTCCCCTTCGTATCCGGGTGTCTTTTTATTCAATTTTCAATCTGCATGAGGCTTGTCTGAACCTCGGGCCATTGTGACCCGAAGTGTTTTGCCTCTCATAAGCCATTTCATTTTCCGGCCTAAATCGGTACGCCTTACAAAGAATTTTTCAAAATTTTTTCTAAGCGCCGCAGACCTCGCTCGATTGCGACACGAACCACTTTTTCATGGACGCCCTCTGCCCGGGCAATGTCCTGTTTGGTCATGCCGAGAATGAAATGAGCGTAAATCCGTTTTGCCTGTTTGTCCGGCAGACTGGCAATCGCTGCGTGAAGCTCCTGCATGGTCACTTTCCGCTCATACAGTTCATGGGGAGATAAGGCAACAAAGACAGCTTCATGCTCCAGCCCGTCATCCCGATCAAGGGAATAGTAGGCTTTGTGGCGGTATGTACGCAGCCGGTAGGCAGCCTCTTTACGATCAAACTCTTTGAACATTTCTGCAACTTCTTCCGATACTTCCATGAAGCAATCCGATGTATAGAATGGGTAATAGTCCCGCAAATTGATAATAGCCATATTGACCTCCGTTTCGGTTGTTGGTTGACGAGTGACCGAAACGAAGGCGGCGGGGAGCGGCACCGGGGAATGGCTTCGGGCCAACATGACCCGAAGCCGCCCCATAAGAACGCAAAAGCGCCCGGGCGGCATGAAGCCACACGGACGCATGAAATGACATAATAGTTAAGGTTCCAACAAATTTCGCATACATAGCCGGAATAACCCGGAGGGGGAGCTATGCTTTTTTTAACTGATGTAGGTCATGGGCACTGTGAAAAAAGGCAAAGATAGACACGGCGGCAATCCTCCTATATGCCGCCGTGGATTTACACGGTGTTAGGTCGTCGTTGGTTTAGCGTAGACGAAAAGAAACGGCGGCTCTGATTTCTCAAAACCGCCGCCAGGGTATCTAGAGTAAGCGCACAAAATCAACCTGCCCAGCTACGGTTTTTTTCTTTCCCCATTAGGCGGGGCAGGTTTAAAAGAATATGAAAAGCCGATAACAGCAGTCATGTTAGCCTGCGTGTTATCGGCTCTGCGTCTATGCGTCTGGCTCTCTAATAACGGATATATTCAGTTGCTTTACATGAATGAGCGTTTCCTGTTTACATTTTGGACAGAACAAGGGGAAATTCCTTAATTCCGTGTCAATTCGTATTTTTATTCGGGTTTTATTATGGCATATAGGACAACTAACCCAACTTGTCTCTTTCATCAAAATTACCCCGTAACTTGATGTTTCTTTGATATATTTTTTGTTAGTCTATAAAATACGAATATCAATCCAACATTAAGGATGATCATAAAGACCGGCTGGCTCATACCGAAATATGTTTTCATATCAGAAAATATACCGTTTGTATGAAGCATAAAAATCGGGCAAATTTCCTGTATTTTTTGTAAAACAGGAAGGCTATCATTAAAATCAAACACAACTGGCAAGAAGCAGATGACGCAAGAAGTAATAAGCGCTGTAACAGGAGAACTCATTTGAGCACTTAAAAACAATGTAATAGTTGTCAAGGCTACAATCCCAAAAATATTCAATATTACAGAGATAAAGAACATTTGCAAAAAGGTCAAATTATATATTGAAGAAGCATAATGTAATGAAGATTGAATGCTTACATTCCACCCCTGTAACCCATAGGTACAGCCATACAGAACTAAATTTAGCAGTAAATACAAGAGGTATGTGCCAATTACAACTTCCAAGGCCGCTATAATTTTTGAAGTTGTGAGTTTGGTTCGGCCATACCGAGCCGAATAAATAATGCTATCTGTATGAAGTGCATACTCTTCTGAGAAAACAGGAGATAGAGTGATTACAACAATTAAACATATCATTATGGACAAGATGCTCCCCATTCCAGATAATAGCTTATCCCAGCCATCGCAATATCCTAAAGTCACAGTTGGACTATTTGGATATGCTGTTTCGAGTGACTTAAAACTACCATCAGAATTTGTCAAATATTCCAGAATCGCCGCTTGGTCACGATAAACATGAACAGCAGAAAAAGCAGAATTTTCATCTTGTCCAACAGTTGCTTGTTTTGCTTGGTCGATTTTTTCTTGCATAGTAAGTAATGTATTTTGAGAGAGTTTTCCTTCAAATATTTCTGCTACTTCCTTCCGTTGTTCAATGGCTGTAAAACCGCTTGCTAATGCCATTTTTTCAAGGTCATAATCATAGAAAACATTTTGATAATTAAATTGAAAAAAGAAAAAATAGGCAACGATAAGAACCACACCAGCTAAAAACAACATTCGTGTTTGCTTTCTCGAACATATTTTATTTCGTTCTGCTTTTATCATTTCATTCATGCTCGGATACCTCCGCAAAATAGTATAAATACAAATCTTCCAATGTTGGATCAACATTCCAAGCGGTTCTGCATGGTGCTTCTTGAGAAATAATCCTCAGCCGTTCTGCACCATTATTATGTTTCAGATTTGCTGTTACATAGTTCAATTCTAATTCTTCGGCCTCTTTTCGAGATACATCACATTCCCAAACACATTTTTCAATCGGCTTCAAAATTTCTTCTGGAGAACCATGTTGAATTAACTCGCCATTTTTCATAATCAGAATCTCATTTGCGATATATTCAACATCAGAAACAATGTGAGTGGACAAAATTACAATTCTATTTTCTGCCAAAGAACTAATCAGATTCCTAAACCGCACCCGCTCTTTCGGGTCAAGTCCAGCTGTAGGTTCATCCAAAATCAAAATACGGGGATCGTTTAGTAATGCTTGAGCAATTCCCAAGCGTTGTTTCATACCGCCGGAAAAAGTTTTGATTTTTTCGTTTTTCTGTGTGAGCAGATCAACAACCTGCAACAGCTCCATTGTGCGATTATGGGCTTTTTTAGGCGGCAGCCCCTTTATTGCAGAGATATACATCAAAAATTTATACGCTGTAAAGTTAGGATAATAGCCAAAATTTTGTGGCAGGTAGCCTAAGATATTACGATATTTCTCGCCCAAATCATGAATGTTTTTCCCGTTAAAAAAAATGGCTCCTTTCGTTTCAGTTTGGACATCGCAAATCATTCGCATCAAAGTTGTCTTGCCCGCACCATTTGCCCCGAGTAGACCATAAACACCATTTGTTAATTTTACGCTGAAATGATTTACAGCTTTTTTTCTTCCATATTCTTTTGAAAGATCATTTATTGTAAGTTCCATATCAATTCTCCAATCATTTTTTCTTTTTTCAAGTACAGTTGAAGTGTTTTCCCTAATAGGATAATAGATAACACATAAAATCCAATCCATCCCCAGAACATAGACGCTTCAAATATAAATCGCTGATGGAGTACAAGAGAAAATGTTCCAGAAAGAAAAATCATACAAGCGATTAAATGATACAAGCTATCGTTTGTCCTGCTTTTCGCACATATAAAAAGATAACAAGTGCAAGAAATATTAAATGGAATCAAACCATACAACACCATTTCAATCATTGATTTCTGGTAAATATATGCCATTGAAATTAAAATGACTGTTATTAGGAAAAGGTTGATTACTCCAATAATCAGCATACGACCTGCTACAATTTTTACCAGCGTTGTTCTACTAGACTGTTCAATTTCCCACATACCATAGATGTTGCTTTTAGATATTTCTATTGCACCTAATAACGCAAGGAATGGAACCATAACTGCAAGGATTGTCAATGGATAATAAAATGGAACCCTCCATTGGCCCAGGATACATGCTAATAATACTGCACATATAGTGAGTATTATTTGAACAATCCAGAAAGAAAGCGGCAGAAATTGAAGTTGGTTCAATATAATATCTCGCATTGAATTTTTATTGAATTCAGAACTATTCATGTAACTTTTTCCAGCTACGATTACTGCTTTAATTTTAGGTTCAGATGGAGCAGGCGTTTCACAACTCTGCAACCATTCTAATACACCATTTTGTTTTTGGGTCATACATTATCGCCTCCTCTAAAATCAGCCAAATATCGTTCCAGTTTTTTAATCCCCTGTTGGAGCCTAGATTTTACAGTAGAAACACTAGCTTTTGTAATGGTTGCAATCTCTCGGATTTTCAAATCATAATAAAATCGTAAAATGATGACCTCTTTTTGATAGTCCGGTAATGTGTTGATTGCATATTGAATTTGCGCTTTAAGTTCGTTAAGCTCAATTTTTTCAAAGGCATTATCAGTATCTTCTATATCTTCAAGAGTCTCTAAATCCATATACAGGGGTTTTGCTTTCTTAGTATAATTGTTACAGGTATTAACAGCAATCGTTAGCAGGTAGTTTTGAAATTTCCCGATCTTTCGTACTGATTGAATATTCTCCAACAATTTCAAGAAAACATCTTGTGTAATATCTGCGGCGGTATCTGGATTGCCGTTCAATCGCCGACAACAAAATAGATAAATTGACTGATAATATTTTCGGACAATTATCTCAAATGCATCTGTGTCACCCGACTGGATTTTTTTAATTAGTATGAAATCTTCGATACCGTGTCACCGCCTTCCATGTGTAAAACGCCTTACACTTAATATACAACTGAGTAACCCAAAAGGATTTAAC
>ENA-OXZN01000465-OXZN01000465.1-human-gut-metagenome-genome-assembly--contig:-NODE-465-length-9244-cov-7.391229_pt1 | contig 9244 bp, 8 predicted proteins | sample MGYA00243419_ERZ652802 | MGnify/ENA primary metagenome ERZ652802 (study PRJEB26926, sample SAMN06164824) | human gut metagenome | biome: ENVO:00009003; feature: ENVO:2100002; material: ENVO:00002003...
CGAGATCTACACCCTAGAGTTCGTCGGCAGCGTCAGATGTGTATAAGAGACAGATATAATAGATACAAAGAAATTGTTGGTAACTGTTCATTGTGTTTCTTGAAATGTAACCTGTAGTAATTTCCTGCGTCTAAGTAACAGAAATAAAAGGTAGAAGATCGCGGTCTTTTTATTAACTAATGCACTAAGATAAAGAATATGATAAAAAGAATATTGGTTGCCACATCACTTTTGTGTATGTGCTGCATACTTTTTGCTCAAAATGTACAGGTTAAAGGAAAAGTTGTTTCAGAAAATGAAGCGGTGGAATTTGCGAATGTCGTATTGCAGACAAAGGATTCTATATTTATAGCCGGAGGAGTAACCGACAGTAAAGGAAGGTTCATGATGGAGAATATCCAAGCTGGAAGTTATCTGCTTTGTATTTCCGGTATGGGATATACCTCCCGGATTATATCATTGGATCATTTAGCTGTTTCTAAGGATTTAGGCGTTATCATGATATCTCCGGAATCGATCCTGTTAAAGGAAGTGGTGGTAACGGGAGCCAGTGTGATAAATGCCGCCGACAGGAAAATTATCCTTCCTACAGCACATCAGTTAAAATCGGCCGGCAATGGTCTGTCTTTATTGCAGCAGATGAAGCTGAGCAGAATACAAGTGGATCAAATGCGTAACAAGGTAACATCCTCCGGTGAAGGGGATGTACAGTTACGGATAAATGGAGTAAATGCCGAGATACAGGATATATTGGTCCTTCGTACTGAAGATGTGATTCGTATAGAATATCATGATGCTCCCGGTTTGCGATATGGGGATCATACGGCTGCTGTGATTGATTACATTGTAAGACGGCATGAAACCGGTGGATATGTGGCTTTGGATGCGCAGGATTCTCCGCACGTACTTTTTGGAAACAATAATTTTATGGTGAAGATAAACCATAAAAAGTCAGAATTCGGTTTGAATTATAATAATGTTTATCGTTCGGTAGATAATTATTGGCGTAATAATTGGGAAACTTTCCGCTATGAGGATGGTTCTTCCTTTACACGGGTGGAAGATGGTATTCCGAGTAGAATTTCCACTTATGGGTATAATATAGGATTGAATTATAGTTTTCAGGATCAGGGGAAATGGTTCTTTAATTCCACTGTACGGTGGGCTTTTAATAAGAACAAGCAGAATAACCAAAGCAGTCTGTATGTTTTGGAGAAGCCTGAAGAAATTTTGATGATGAAAGAACATAGTACGGGCCGGACTTCCCGTCCGTCGGTGGACTTGTATTTTCAATGTAAACTGAACAATGACCAGTCATTGATTATCAATGCTGTGACTACATATATTGACACTCAAAGTGACAGGAGTTATACGGAGGGGAAGAGTAATGAACTGCTGACTGATATTTATTCTACCGTATCGGGAAATAAATACTCATTTATAGGAGAGGGTATTTATGAAAGGAAAGTAACCAAGAAGAGCAGATTGAGTGCAGGAGTGAAATATCAGCAAAGTCTGGCGGATAATACCTATGGTGGAAACGAGTCATCTGAAACAAAGATGCATGAAACCCATGCGACAGCTTATGTGGAATACAGTGGGAAAATGGATCGTTTCAATTATTCTTTTGGACTGCAAGGCAGTTATTCCCGATTCAAACAGAAAGAGGAAGGATATAACAGGTATTCGTTATTGCCCCGTTTGAGATTGGGATATCAATTTTCAGATAATGTCTTTGTCCGTTACCGGGGACAGATTTCACGTAAATCGCCCGGTTTGTCCGATATGGGAAATGTGAGACAATTGATTGACTCTTTGCAGGTGAGAAGCGGAAATCCGGAATTAAAGATATTCACAGTATATAAAAATGAGTTGGAGGCAGATTTCCGAAAAGGTTTGTTTAGTGGTAATTTTCACTTGTCGTATCAGTATCAGCACAGGCCTATCATGGAAGAAACCATACGAGATAAGAATAACAGTTTTGTCCGTACCAATGCCAATCAGTTAAGTTGGCAGAAATTGAATCCTGAGTTGGAATTGAAACTCGGTCCTCTGAAAGATATTTTGACTTTTTCTTTTTCCACCGGTATAAATTATTATGATAGTCGTGGCTTGGATTATCATCATACATATACCAATTGGTATTACAGGGCCGAAGTGATGGCATCTTATAAAAGATGGTCCGGATTCTTTCAAATGGAAAATCATCGGAATAATTTCTATGGGGAAACATTGTCATACGGGGAGAGTTTTCATACCTTGGGATTGTCCTATCGATACAAGCGTTTAAATATCGGGGTGATGACTTTGAATCCATTTGTTGATAATTACAGAATGGGAGGAGAAATGTTCAGTAAAGTGGCTCCTTCTAAGAATTGGTGGTATGTGAAAGAGAGCTGCCGCCTGTTTGTGGCAAAAGTATCATGGAATATCAGTTTTGGACGTAAGTATGAAACCATGCAGAAACGTGTGAATAACGAAGATAGCAATGCAGGTACATTGAAGTCGGGGAAATAAAAATCACTATTTTGGGTGGTCATAACCATAAAGTTTTTAACTTTGCATATTATCAATACCCATATTTCTTTTTTTGAAAGAAGGAGAAAAAATATAGATATAATGAATAAAGAGGAATGGTTGAAAAAAGGGTATGTTACCGAACCGGTAGACAAAACTCTGGATTTGAAAACTGAAATTGATAAGTTGCGTAAGGAAAAGAATGCGCTTATCCTAGGTCACTATTACCAGTCGGGCGAAATACAAGATATTGCCGACTTTGTAGGTGACAGCTTGGCGCTGGCACAATGGGCGGCTAAAACGGATGCGGATATCATTGTGATGTGTGGTGTCCACTTTATGGGTGAAACGGCTAAGATTCTTTGTCCTGATAAAAAAGTGCTGGTACCGGATTTGAATGCAGGCTGTTCATTGGCCGACAGTTGTCCTGCTGATGAGTTTGCTAAATTTGTCCAAGAGCATCCGGATTATACAGTGATTTCGTATGTTAACACTACAGCGGCTGTTAAAGCGGTGACCGATGTGGTGGTCACTTCTACCAATGCCAAGCAGATCGTGGAAAGTTTCCCGGCAGATGAAAAGATTATTTTCGGTCCGGATAGAAATTTGGGTAATTATATCAATTCGATTACAGGACGCAATATGTTGCTTTGGGATGGTGCCTGCCATGTGCACGAACAGTTCTCTGTGGAGAAAATACTGGAGTTGAAAAAACAGTATCCTGACGCTGCTGTTCTGGTTCATCCCGAATGTAAAGGAGCCGTTTCCAAACTGGCCGACAAGGTTGCTTCTACGGCAGGATTGTTGAAATATGCCATTGCCAGTGACAAAAAAGACTTTATTGTGGCTACAGAAAGCGGTATTTTGCACGAGATGCGTAAGAAATGTCCTGAGAAGAACTTTATTCCCGCTCCTCCCGAAGACAGTACCTGCGCTTGCAATGAATGTAATTTCATGCGTCTGAATACGCTGGAGAAGCTGTACAATACGTTAAAGTATGAATGGCCGGAAGTGACAGTGGATGAAGCGGTAGCTGAGGAGGCAGTGAAACCTATCAAGAAGATGCTGGAAATTTCGGAGAAGCTGGGATTATGACTTTTGTAAAAGATAACAAGATGTGGTTAATAAAAGACGTTTCTGTTATTCTTAAAAGTAAAGGGGAATTCTTCTGGAAAGGATTTATCATCGGAATAGGAGTGACATTTCTGTTTCATTAAAGATTTGTTTTGACGGAATAATGGTTCTCATGGAAATCATTATTCCGTCAAAATTGTTTTCAAAGGAAAACAGAATACTTGTTTTTATGAGGCTCAATAGAGGTAAACAAATGATATAACTAATTTATATAGTTACGCCTTCAGAAACCGGCAAAGTTTCTCTACGGCCAGCGCACGGTGACTGATTTTGTTTTTCGTCTCATTGCCTAGTTCGGCAAAAGTTTTAGTATATCCTTCGGGCACAAAGATAGGGTCGTATCCGAAACCTGACGAACCTCGTTTTTCTTTGATAATCTCACCTTTTACAATTCCTTCGAACAAATGCTTCTTTCCATCCAGAATCAGGCAGATAGCTGTGCGGAATTGTGCTTTTCTATTTTGCACTCCCTGCATATTCTGCAATAATTTTTGCATATTGGCTTCCGCATTGTGTCCTTCGCCTCCGGCATAACGGGCGGAATAAACACCCGGAGCACCATTCAAAGCTTCCACTTCCAGGCCTGTATCGTCGGCAAAACAGTCTAAACCGTAGTTTTTATAAATATACTCCGCTTTCAGCATCGCATTGCCTTCCAACGTATCAGCAGTTTCGGGGATATCAACATGGCAATGGATATCTTTCAAACTCAATAATTCAACTTTTTCTCCTAGAATGGAGGATATTTCATCCAGTTTATGAGCATTGTTTGTAGCAAATACTAATTTCTTTTTCATTTTATATCATATTAATTGAATGCAAAGATACTGAGAATGAACCAAAGTAAGATAATTCCTGACAGAATAATATAGGTGAAAAGGTAAATAGTAATTTGTTTGCTATGTGTATTTTCAATTTTTGATTATTTTTGTTGGTATCATTTGATACTTGATAGTATGGTATATATAGAAACTCCTCATTTGTTGTTACGGGACTGGGAGGAAGAAGATATTCTTCCGTTTGTCCGTATGAACAGTGATAAAGAAGTAATGGAATTCTTTCTCACTACTTTGACAGAGGAAGAGACGATGGCTTTTTATTGTCGTATCCGGAAAGAATTTGAAGAATATGGTTATGGTTTGTATGCTGTAGAATGTAAAGAAACTCAGAATTTTCTAGGCTATGTGGGTTTTCATAATATTGCTTTCGAGTCGGATTTTACTCCCGGAGTGGAAATAGGCTGGCGGTTGTGCCGGGATGCATGGGGAAAGGGATATGCCACAGAAGCCGCTTCTGCCTGTCTGGATTATGCGAGTGATAATTTACCTTTTAAAACGGTATATTCGTTCACTGCCATACCCAATAAACGCTCTGAACGGGTCATGCAGAAAATAGGAATGCATTTTGAAAAAGAGTTCGATCATCCTTTGGTGGAACAAGGGCATTGGTTATGCAGACATATATTGTATAAAATAGAAATTTGAGAAAATAGATTAACCGATATGTAGTAATCTTATCATTGCTTCATCGTTCTGTTTTTCAATGCAGAAACAGTGAAGCAATGGAAGAGATTATTTTTTAGTTACTTTATTTTTAGTTTGTCGAATCCTTCGCCATACACTCCTACCACATTACTTTGTGATATAAATGCATTGGGATCAATATCTTTCACCAATCGGAATATATCCAGTGACTGGCTTTTCTTTGCCAGTACCACTACGACCTTGATTCCTTGTTTGCTATACCATCCTGTACCATCCAATAAGGTAACTCCACGATCTATTTGTTTGGTGATTCCTTCGGCTATTTCATCATGTTTACGCGAGAAAATAAGGAACTGTACGGATTGGCGTGAACTGTTTATAACATAATCAATCACAATGCTCATAATAAACAATACGCAGAAACCAAATAACACCCGTTTCCAGTCATGGAATATGAAATAGCAGGAGGATATGATGACAATATCACAATACATCATCATGCGGCCAAGGGTTACATCTTTATATTTATTGATAATCCAGGCAATGATATCCGTTCCGCCGGTACTTCCATTATTGCAGAAAACAATGCCGATACCAAATCCCAGCAAGCCGGCACCTACTACACAAGCCATGAATTCTTGTCCCGGTCCTAACAATTGCGGCAGTGTACCATCCGGGTTCTTCAATAATGCTTGAAAGAGCCATAATAGGAATGTCAGCATAAAGATGGCATAAATGGTTTTAAGGCTGAATTTAGGTCCTAGTATCTTTAATGCGAAACCTAAAAAAACAGCGTTGATAATAAAATAAGAAACCTGGATTTCAATGCCTGTAACATAATATATAATGGCTGAAATACCGGTTACTCCGCCTGTAGTTATTTGATAAGGCAGTAAGAAAGCCGCCCATCCCAGTGCATAGCAAATCAGTCCGAAGGTAATGGATAAATAGTCTTTTACCTCTCTGCCTAGTTTGATTTTTAATATTTGGTCCATGGTAATGAGGATTGTTTTTAATGTAAGTAGAAAGGTGTGTCAAAAGTTACTGCTTTTGACACACCTCAAGGATAGTATCGATTATAATACGATGTTTACAATTTTTTTGGGAACGATGATTACCTTTTTCGGGGTTTTGCCTTCAATCCATTTCTGGGCTTGTTCATCTGCCATAACTGTTGTCTGAATGGTATTGTTATCAGCATCAGCGGCGAAATCCATGGTGAAACGTGCTTTACCATTGAAAGAGATAGTGTATTTTACAGTGTCTTCTTTCAGGTAATCTTCATTGAATGCAGGCCATTGTGCATCGCATACGCTGGTGGTATTTCCCAGAGCTTCCCAAAGTTCTTCTGCATAATGTGGAGCGAACGGAGCTAACAGGATGATGAGATTGCTCAATACCTCTTTATTGCGACATTTCAATGAAGTAAGTTCGTTTACACAAATCATGAATGCACTGATAGAAGTGTTGTAAGAGAAAGTTTCAATATCTCCGGTTACCTTTTTAATCAGCTTATGAATTGCTTTCAACTCTTCTTTAGTCGGTTCACCCTCTACAGGCAAGAATTCGTCTGTGCGGCTATAGAACAGATTCCACAGTTTCTTCAAGAAACGGTGAACACCGTCAATACCATTGGTATCCCAAGGTTTGGACTGTTCTACCGGACCGAGGAACATTTCGTACATACGCAGCGTGTCGGCACCGTATTTCTCGACAATCATATCCGGATTGACTACGTTGTACATGGATTTACTCATCTTCTCTACCGCCCATCCGCAGATATATTTTCCATCTTCCAGGATAAACTCAGCATCGTTATACTCAGGACGCCATGCTTTGAAAGCTTCTACATCCAGAATATCGTTGGATACAATATTCACATCCACATGCAGCGGAGTGGTTTCGTACTGGTCTTTCAGGTTCAATGACACAAAGGTGTTGGTGTCTTTGATGCGATATACAAAATTGCTTCGTCCCTGAATCATTCCTTGGTTTACTAATTTTTGGAATGGTTCTTCCTTGATACTTACGCCCAGATCATGCAGGAACTTGTTCCAGAAACGAGAATAAATCAAGTGACCCGTAGCATGTTCGGTGCCGCCTACATAGAGATCTACATTTTGCCAGTAATGATCTGCCTTTTCTGATACTAGTGCTTGTGCGTTGTGTGGGTCCATATAGCGCAGATAGTATGCGGATGAACCTGCGAAGCCCGGCATGGTATTCAGTTCAAGCGGGAATATAGTGACGTTGTCAATCAAGTTGTTTTCCACGACTTCACCTTTTTCTACATCCCAGGCCCACTTGGTGGCATGTCCCAATGGAGGTTCGCCTGTTTCGGTTGGCAGGAACTTAGCTACTTCGGGAAGTTCAAGCGGCAATTTAGATGAGTCAATCATATAAGGCATACCGTTTTTGTAATATACAGGGAACGGTTCACCCCAATAGCGCTGGCGTGAGAAGATGGCGTCACGAAGACGATAATTCACTTTCACGCGTCCCAAATTATGGGCTTTCACATATTCTTTGGTAGCTGCGATAGCTTCTTTGATGGTCAGTCCGTTTAAAGAAAGGTCACAATAAGGAGTGACATCCTTGCGGGGTGAGTTGCAAACAATACCTTCTTTGGCATCGAAACTTTCTTCACTTACATCACAACCTTCTACCAACGGAACGATAGGCAGATTGAAATGTTTTGCAAAAGCGTAGTCACGGCTGTCGTGAGCAGGAACCGCCATGATGGCGCCTGTTCCATAACCTGCCAATACGTAATCACTGATCCATACGGGAACAGCCTCGCCGGTAAACGGATTGATGGCGTATGAGCCACTGAATACACCGGTTACGCGGCGGTCGGCGATACGTTCACGTTCCGTACGTTTCTTGGTGCGGTCCAGATAGGCTTCCACTTCGGCTTTCTGTGCTTCAGTAGTAAGTTGGGGAACCAGTTCGCTTTCGGGCGCCAGTACCATGAAGGTTACACCGAACATGGTATCTGCACGGGTAGTAAAGATAGTGAATTCAATATCACTGTCTTTCACTTTGAATTGTACTTCCGTACCTTCCGAGCGTCCAATCCAGTTACGCTGTGTTTCTTTCAGTGAATCAGTCCAGTCCACAGTGTCCAGTCCGTCCAGCAGCCGTTGTGCGTAAGCCGATACGCGTAAACACCATTGGCGCATTTTTTTCTGAACGACGGGGAAACCGCCGCGTTCCGAAACTCCATCCACCACTTCGTCATTGGCAAGAACAGTTCCTAGTTGCGGGCACCAGTTCACCATGGTTTCTCCCAAATAGGCAATGCGGTAGTTCATCAGGATTTCCTGTTGTTCTTTTTCGCTTTTGGCATTCCATTCTTCGGCTGTAAAGCTGAGTTCTTCGCTGCAAGCCGCATTCAGTCCTTCGTTGCCGTATCGGGCAAATGCTTCCGTTAGTTCGCTGATGGGGCGTGCCTGCTGTGTATCGTTACAATAATAGCTGTTGAACATTTGTTGGAAAGCCCACTGAGTCCAATGGTAATATCCTGGTTCACAAGTACGTACTTCACGGTTCCAATCAAAAGAGAAGCCGATTTTGTCCAACTGTTCACGATAGCGGTTGATATTGTTCACAGTGGTGATGGCAGGGTGTTGTCCGGTTTGTATAGCGTATTGTTCTGCAGGAAGTCCATATGCGTCATATCCCATCGGGTTCAGCACGTTGAAACCTTGCAAGCGTTTGTAACGGGCGTAAATATCACTGGCTATGTATCCCAACGGATGTCCTACGTGCAATCCGGCTCCCGACGGATAAGGGAACATATTCAATACGTAGAATTTCTTTTTGCTTTCGTCTTCAGTCACTTGATAGGTATGGTTCTCTGCCCATCTTTGCTGCCATTTCTTTTCAATCTCTCTGAAATTGTATTCCATGATCTATTTTTTGTTATTTAATATCTTTGTTATTAAGTGATTGCAAAGATAATGAAAGTCGGGGAGATATATGGAAAGAACAGAAATAAAAAACTTCTTGTTATGTATATAGATTTCTTTTTGATGACACTTTTTGGAGGAATATATAATATCTGTCTCTTATACACATCTGACGCTGCCGACGAACTCTAGGGTGTA
>ENA-OXZN01000477-OXZN01000477.1-human-gut-metagenome-genome-assembly--contig:-NODE-477-length-9119-cov-4.554501_pt1 | contig 9119 bp, 9 predicted proteins | sample MGYA00243419_ERZ652802 | MGnify/ENA primary metagenome ERZ652802 (study PRJEB26926, sample SAMN06164824) | human gut metagenome | biome: ENVO:00009003; feature: ENVO:2100002; material: ENVO:00002003...
TACGAGATCATGCCTAGTCTCGTGGGCTCGGAGATGTGTATAAGAGACAGGCCCCAATCCGTTCACCAAGGAGCAAGCTATCCTGATGATGGCAGACTCCGTAGAAGCGGCATCACGCAGCCTGCCCGAATATACGGAGGCAAGCATCAGCAATCTGGTAGACAAAATAATCGATTCCCAGGTAGAGGAAGGTTATTTCAAGGAATGTCCCATCACTTTCAAAGACATAGCGACAGTGAAAAACGTCTTCAAAGAGAAGTTGAAAACGATCTACCACACCCGCATCAGTTATCCCGAACTTAAAAAGTAGAACCTATGGAAGTCAGCGCCAAAGAACGCCAAAGAGCAGAACATCTGTTGCAAAGCCAACGGATCCAATTGCACCAGATTGAAAGTTTCAGTTTTATGAAACGGTATCGCCGGGACCCTCACGAAAATATCGCGGGAGGAAAAGACCGGTATGGTCCGGGGATATTCGTCTTTCATCTAAAAGAAAAACAGGACAGAATCCTGCATATGCCGCCTTTCAAACATCCGTCATCACTCGTCCGCTTTCTTGTGTCGCAAGGAATACCTTTCGCCAACTACTCTCCATGCAACCGGAGTGAAGGCACGCTTCCGGCAGAAACCTATCAGCGCCCTTCTCTGTATATGTTCTGGTTCTTTATATTATTCCTCACGTTTCTGATATTGGGATACTATTCCATCAGCGGCGATGCCTGGTGGGGATTCATTCCCGCCATACTATCGTTCGGGCTGAGCCTCTTCTTCATCTGCATGCTGATGACCCGGTTCTGCTACCTGACATTGGACAATGATGCCCTTACTGTGCACAGCGTAGGAAGAACAATCCGTTACCCCTATACGGACCTGCGAAAAGTAAATTTCGATTTTGCCCGCGAACAGACGTTCACGCACATCATGGAATTGCTCGACAAAGACTACCGCTACCGTCTTTTTTATATCGGGAGGGTTTCGAGAAAGAGGCTGAACGAAATTGCCGAACGGTTACAACAAGCCGGAGTGGATGCAACATGCAGCCTCAACGACAACAAACGCTTCTATCAGGACAAAAGAGGAAGTGGCGAGCTGTGAATCAGGAAGTGACAACTAATCATTAATGGCTTCAAGCAGCCCTGCGCACGCATCCTCCAAGACGTCAAGCACATATTCAAAGCCCTCGGCTCCTCCGTAGTAGGGATCGGGAACATGGTCGGCATGGGTGAACTTGGTACAATACTCTGTCATGCGGTGTATCTTTTTCCACTCTTCGGTGGAAGGGGCCCGCTCCTTCAAATCATCAATATTACGGTCGTCCATTCCGATGATTAAATCGAAATTGTAGAAATCATCCGTACGTACCGGACGGGAACGATGTGTCAGGTTGTAACCGCGGCGTGCAGCGTGGGCACACATTCTGCTATCGGGCAGTTCTCCCTGGTGGTAGGAAAGGATACCCGCCGAATCAATGACAAACTCGTCTTCACGCCCTGCCTGCTCTATTAAATGCTTCATCACCCCTTCTGCCGAAGAAGAACGGCAGATGTTGCCCAGGCAGACAAAAAGTATTTTTTTCTTATCTTTCATAATCAAACATGTTTGCTATTTATAGTTCCTACATCGGATCCACGTCATAATACACAATCAATGACTTGAAACGGTCTTCCATAACCATGTCTTTTTGCACTTGCAACAACAGTTCGCGAACACGCGCCATAGGTGCTTTCGTTTCAATCTTCACCACGATTTTACGGATAAACAACGTTTGCACACGCGCCACCGGCGGTTTGTCCGGCCCCAGCACCCGGTTTCCGAAAATAGCACTCAACTTGCCCGCCATAGTCTGCGCCATTAAATCGAGTAAGGTTTCATTGCGATTCTTCAGATACACATATACCAACCGATAGTAAGGCGGATAATGAAAGATTTGCCGTTCGGCAAGCTGTCCGTTCACCATGCCTTCATAGTCGTTACCAATCACTTGAGGGATAATGGAATGCTCGATACTCTTGGTTTGCAGCACCACCCTTCCCCGTTTGTTCTTCCGCCCTGCACGCCCTGCCACCTGAGCCATCAGTTGAAAAGCACGCTCATAGGCGCGAAAATCCGGATAATTCAGCATTGTATCGGCATTAAGGATGCCCACCACACTCACGTGGTCGAAGTCCAATCCCTTAGAAACCATTTGCGTCCCGATAAGAATATCCGTTTTTCCCTGTTCGAAATCCGCAATTATACGCTCGTAAGCAGAACGCGTGCGGGTTGTGTCCAAGTCCATACGGGCAACGGCCGCCTCAGGAAACAGGCGCTTGACGTCATCCTCTATCTTCTCCGTACCAAAACCGCGATTGCGTAAATCCACCCCTTCACAGGCCGGACAGATGCGGGGCAGTTGGTAGGTGTATCCGCAATAGTGGCATGTCAATTGGTTCAGCCCCTTGTGATATGTCAAACTCACATCACAGTTCTTGCATTTAGGCACCCATCCGCACGTATGGCACTCTATCATCGGTGCAAACCCTCTGCGGTTCTGAAACAGGATAACCTGCTCTTTCTGCTCCAAAGCCTCACGAACATACTGCAACAGCAAAGGAGAGAACGGGCCGTTCATCCGCTTCTTGCGCTGTAATTCTTTAATATCCACCGGAATAATTTCCGGCATCTGTATCTCTTTATATCTTTCTTTCAATTCCACCAGTCCATACTTGCCGGAGGTAGCATTGTACCAGGTTTCCACTGACGGAGTCGCCGTACCCAACAGAGTTTTGGCGCCATACAATGCAGCCAGCACAATAGCTGCATTACGTGCATGATAACGGGGAGCCGGATCTTGTTGCTTATAAGTATTCTCATGTTCCTCGTCTACAATAATCAGCCCCAAATTGCGGAAAGGCAAAAAGACCGAAGAACGCACCCCCAAAATAATGTCGTATCCGCTATCCGATAGTTGTTTCTGCCAAATCTCCACCCGTTCGGCATCGGGAAACTTGGAATGATAGATGCCGAGGCGCGAACCGAATACCCGTTTCAGCCGTTCGGTGATTTGTGTAGTCAATGCTATTTCCGGCAACAGATACAACACTTGTTTCCCCTGCCGGATGACCTCCTCTATCAGATGAATGTAAATCTCAGTCTTTCCACTGGATGTAACTCCATGCAACAGGCAAACATTTTTAGTCCGGAAACTATCCACGATCTCATCGTGTGCACGCTGTTGATGTCCGTTCAAGGGATTCAGGGAGAATGTGTTTCCGGCAAAAGCTGTATTCAATCGGCCAATCTCCTGCTGATAGACCTCAAAAACTCCCCGTTCCACCAATCCGCTAAATACGGCAGGAGTAGCGGAAGCCCGTTGCAAAAGTTCTTTCTTCGCTACCTCCTTCTGCACCTTTCCCAAACAGCCGGATAGCTCTATGTACTTCATCAACAGATCCAATTGTTTGGGAGCACGACGCTGCAATTCATCAAAGAAGAAATGCAAACGATGCTCATTACTTGCCGCTTTCGTCAGACGCACGCGGGTTTCCGTTCTTGGCTTGTAAGTGCGCTTCAATTCTTCTTTTACGAAAATGGCTTCTTTGTCCAATAAGGATTTTATAACAGACAGAATATTTTTGACGCCACTCTCTTTTTCCAGCTTCGTAACACATTGTTCGGGTTCTGCAGAGAGTAGATCCAAGATTTTCAGTTCCTTATCCGACAATTGCACATCCGGCTCGAAGTCGGGATTGTATTCCACCATTGTTTCGCTTTCCAACTTCAATCCCGAAGGAAGAGCCGCCTTGTAAACATCCCCTTGAGTGCAGAGGTAATAATCAGCCAGCCATTCCCAAAACTTGAATTGTGCGGGCAACAGGATCGGATGCGCATCCAGCAAGGCACTCACCTCTTTCACCTCATACTCTGTCGGCGCAGAATAATGTATATTCCGCACAATCGCAGTATAATACTTCTTCCGCCCGAAAGGCACTATCACCCGGCAACCAATCTGTACATCTCCCGCCATCTCTTCCGGAAGAGAATACGTAAAGCTGCTATGCAGGGGAAGGGGCAATATGACATCAACGAACTTTTCCATTATAGCGGCAAAGATAAAACAAAAAAATGGCGCTACCAATCAAAATCGGTAGCGCCATAGAGTCTATATATTCGTTAACCCTCTTTAGAAGATATAAGCAGCGGAAATCTGCCAGGTCTTAGTTTTCACCCCGGCATCCTTCAACTCTTTCAAATCAAAACTGTCACCTAACGGAATCTGATAATTAACACCAATCTGTAAGTGTTTTATCAATTTTACACCTGCACCAAGATTCAAACCAACCTGCGTACTTTTCTTATCAAAACCTTCCTTATTCATATCCTTAAAATTAAAGAAGAAGTCAGGACCGGCTGCTACAAACACGCCCAGCATGCTACCCAGACCAATTGTATACTTCAAATTGACAGGGATCTCAATACCTTGCTGCTTCCAATCATTTTCTCCTCGCTGCGAGTATAGCAAAGCACCATCCACTCCCAAACCAACAACAGGAATTGTAACTTCCGCCATCGGACCGAAAAAGAAACCGGTAGTATTATCACTTTTCAAAATATCCTTCGCCTCTTTGGAGAAACTCAGTTTTGACAAATTCAAACCGCCTTTCACACCAAACTTAATAAGTTGAGCCTGGGCAGGCATAGCCATTGCCAAACAGCATATAGCTATCATAAAAGCACTAAAAATCTTTTTCATAATTCAATATGTTTAAATTTTCGGGACAAATATATGTAAAATATCCCTAAAAAGAACAATGAGTATCCCAAATTGTTCATAGTAGCGGCAAAACTTCAAACACATTGCCTTTGTATATCCTGCCCGGACTTCGGTTTAAATTCTCTTATTTACCTGCCTGTTGTTGCAGTGATTATTCTACGCATAAAGCAAATATACCGCTTGTAGAAACCGATTATACCGCATGTCTTTTACCAGCCGGCCTTGAGTTCAAAATTTATATGTAAAGTAACCGAAAATAGCCCGACGCATTGCCGGAAAACATAGATTGACTACCTTTGCAGAAACATTCTTTATCAGGATCACATTCCTTTTTATTACAGATTATGATAGAAATCAGAAAAGCCGAAATCACAGAACTTGCCATCCTTATGGATATCTTTGAACAGGGAAAGCGCATCATGCGCAAGAACGGGAACACCAAACAATGGACCGGCGGCTACCCTACCGAAGAGATTATCAAAAAAGATATTGAAAACGGGAACAGCTATGTATGTCTTGATGAAGAACAGAAAATAGTGGGAACCTTCGCCTTCATACAAGGAGATGACCCTACCTATGCGCACATCTATGACGGTGCATGGATAGATGACAAACAACCTTACGGCGTTATCCACCGTCTGGCCAGTACGGAAGACAGCAAAGGCGTAGCATCTGCCTGCCTGCAATGGTGCTACCGCCAAATACCCAATCTACGTGCAGACACACATCGTGACAACCACATCCTGCAATATATCCTCAAAAAATACGGCTTCCAATACTGCGGCATCATCTACCTGCTAAATGGAGATGAACGACTGGCTTTCCAAAAACTGTAAAGGCAGAAATAGAACACTCATTCACCTATGTATTTCTTTTTCAACTCCTCCACACTCGTTCCGGTGAAATACTCCTCTACAAAATCCCAACGCTGATCGTCCGTCAAGATGTCAGTGCCAAAGAAAGAAGAAAACAAGTCTATCTGTTCTTCAAAAATACGTTCGTTCGTGTCCAAAATAAGATTATGGTATTCATTGGAATCTGCCAACTGTTGCAGAAGACCGGGGTCATTGAACCGGACATGCACACAAGGCGTTCCACCACCTTCTACGCTGAACGAAAGACAGTCGAGCATAGAAAGAAGATTGAGCAGCATATTCAAATCGGAAAACGGAGTGCAATAGAACTGCAAACGCTCGCCTTTAGTGCCTGCAATGCGCTGAGTAAACAGTTTTTGATAACGCGACAAGAGCAGGTCGAAACCTTTGGTAACCGTAAACGAAAGCTCATTTGATTCTTTCTTCTTGACACTGCTGATGTAGCTCACGCTGCGCCCTTCTTCAGTACGGCTCTCCAGCAACGAACCAATGAAACGTTTGGCAGAGGGAACATCCATGCCATGCTCGGCAAACACCGCGCGCAGCTCTTCTTCATCGAAACGGCCTTTCGTTTTCAACAAAGCGGTTTTCAGCATCGTCACCAAACTTTTGAACAGTGAATCCATACGCTGGCGGATCACCGCCGTATCCTCTTTCAGCAACACCTCGTGCTTGCCAACGGAAACGGCACGAGAGCCTTCCCATAACGTTCCGTTATTCAGCTTCTGTTTGAACTCCCTATACCCCAATTCAGGAAAACGTTCCTCCCAAAGACTATCCAAGCGTGCACGATAAACGCCTTCTTCATCTTCCACTTTCGTCAGATAGGCCCGGAATTCGCGCACAAAGGTATCACCTGTTTTATCTTGGATGTATCCCTCCGTCAGCAGATTTTGCGGGCTCACCTCCAGCAGACGCCTTCCGTAACGTTGTGACAGATCATCCTCCAACCATAACAGGGCGGTTTTGATGAGTTGCCCCAACTCGGATTCATACTCCAGCTTGTTTTTTGTACGCGGCAGCTTTACCACAAACTCAAAGTCGGACAGCGATACGAGAATTTCTTCTTTCTCCCCCTTCATCCGGTATACTTCCATGAGTTTTTTCAAGATCAACGCCAACTGGTCCTGCGCAATATTGCCGGTTTGATGCAAGCGTTTCATATAATAAAAGTCGCGTTCATGATAGTCGGTGGCAGCAACACCCTGAACATCCGCATCACGAGCAGCACGACCTATTTCCTGAATATAATCGACGAAGGTACTGGAAGGCGCCACATGGTAGACGCGGTCGATATCACTGATATCTACTCCCATACCGAAAGCTTTTGTGGCAACAATCATCCGTTTCATGCCTTCCTTAAATTCTTGTACAATAGCGGCTTTCTGTTCTTTGTCTTTCTTGCCATAATAAGAAGCCACCAAACGCCAGTCGGCAGAACGTACCCAGGTTTTTATACGCATGTCTATGCCACCTGCAAAGGGATAGTAGAGCAGTGTTTTATGTCCGTCGAGAAAGTTTTCCACACGTTCGGATATGACACGCTGTTTTCCTTTGTCGTAAGTTTCTCCCTCCTCCAGCGTAAGCTGCCGGATATCAAAACCGATATTCTTACGCTTCACTGTACCGACATAAAGCACACAGGGCTCCATTTGCAACGAACGGATAGTTTCGAATACCATATCATTGCCACCCTTGGGATTCCATACGGCAGTGGCAGTCAACGCAAACAAAGGAAATGTATAACCGAGATTCTGCTTCAAGGCACTCAGATAACGCCCCAAAAACCAGTAGTCCACACGAAACTCTTTGCCCCAGGTGGTTACCGTATGCGCCTCATCAATAACAACCATACCAATACGGCGGTTGCCTACGAAGTGTTTTATATCATAAGAAAGCAACAGTTCAGGAGAGAGATAAAACAAATCGACTTCACCTTCACGCACTGCCCGGTAAACTTCCATTTTCTGCTCCGGCGAAAGGTCGGAAGATGCATACGCCACACGCTGATAGCCCAAATCCTGCAAGCCCTCTACCTGATCGACTATCAAAGCCTTTAAAGGAGAAACAACAATGGTCAGCAGATTATATTCTTTCCCCAAATAAATAGCCGGAAGCTGGAACAATAAGGATTTTCCCGAACCAGTCGGAGCAGTCAGCAGAATGTTCTCCGGCTCTGCCTCTCTTTTCTGCGCCTTTTCCGCTTCCCGGATCACATTCTCAATCAGTTGCCCCTGAGAGATACAAAGCGTCTCTCTGCTCCTAAACAAGTCTGCGTAAATCTCAAGGTTACGGAAGTGGTCGTAACCATACGTATCTTTCAAAAGTTCCGTTACGCCTTGCCGGCAGTTCTCGGGCAAATGGCGTTCTTTCAATTCGGGCAAACGGGGTGCCTCTCCTGTTTGTGTCATCATTAATGCTATGAAAAAAAGAAAAGAGATAGTATCCCAGCCATAGCAAAGGCCTTCGTACTACCTCTTCCTATAATTTGTCTTATCCTCAAATCGGCGGATAAAATTCAATCAAAGCGTATTAATACTCCTCCTCGTTGAAGAAGAAATCTTCTTTGCTGGGATAATCGGGCCAAATATCTTCAATACTTTCATAAATCTCGCCTTCATCTTCCATTTCCTGCAGGTTCTCAATAACCTCAAGCGGAGCACCCGAACGCATGGCATAATCAATCAATTCGTCCTTAGTTGCCGGCCAAGGGGCATCTTCCAGTTTAGATGCCAATTCCAATGTCCAATACATAGTTTCTAAGTATTAAAATTGTGAGTAGTAATTCCTTTCTTTATTTTTCGGCAAAAGTATAACAAAATATTTCACTTGCAACTATTATTCCAAAATATTTCTTCTTTTTTCTCGTCTTGATTCATTTTACGCGAAAGAACAAACAAATAGTCAGACAAACGATTGACGTAAGCCAACAACTCCGAAGAAATATCTGCCTGCTCTGCCAAAGTAAGAATACGGCGTTCGGCACGACGGCAAACGGTGCGGCAAATATGGCAAACAGCCGCTCCCCGACATCCGCCCGGAAGCACGAAAGCGGATAAGGGAGGAAGCGTGTCATCCAACCGGTCAATTTCATGCTCTATCGTTTCCACTTGTTCCGGAGTAATGATGCTCGCTTCCTTGAGTCTGGTCCTTTCGCGATCTGTTGCAAGATAAGAGCCTACCGCAAACAGCCTGTCCTGCACCTTTTGCAGAAACAGCTTGTCGTGCTCATCAGAAAGGAAAGTAATGAGAAATCCCAAATGGGAATTCAATTCATCCACCGTACCATAGGCTTCGAGGCGGATATGGGTTTTAGAAACACGAGTCCCCCCTACCAGGGAAGTGGTTCCTCTGTCTCCGGTCTTTGTATATACAAGGCTTTTCTTCATAAACAATCGTTTTTATCGGGTCCAACATAGAAGACGCCTAAAGATAGTCAAAAGTTGACAATATAGTCTTGTTTTATCTTTGTTTTATCGAAAAATATGATA
>ENA-OXZN01000491-OXZN01000491.1-human-gut-metagenome-genome-assembly--contig:-NODE-491-length-9010-cov-10.678504_pt1 | contig 9010 bp, 8 predicted proteins | sample MGYA00243419_ERZ652802 | MGnify/ENA primary metagenome ERZ652802 (study PRJEB26926, sample SAMN06164824) | human gut metagenome | biome: ENVO:00009003; feature: ENVO:2100002; material: ENVO:00002003...
TTGTCACCGGCCAGCGCCGCAGGCCGCCATTGACAAAGCCTCCCTTGCGGAAGTTGTCCTGGTAATGGTCTTTGGCCATGCGTCCCACCTTGACGGGCAGCTCGCGTCGCATGAGCATGTCCAGTTCCTTCCGCTTGGCCTTGAGCAAGGCTGAAAAATCTTTTATATCCATAATTTGGTAGTTTGAATAATTGCCAGTACTTTTACTGGCGACTGTTACCCATATCATTTTCGGGCAAAATAAAGATTCCGAGTTTTATTTTGAACAAGATACAAAGAATGGCCCCTATGGTGGCCGGAACGAAAGGACCGGCGACTCCCTACGCCCAACGTATGTAGTGACAGTCACACCTACGGGGGCTTTTTCTTTTATCGCAATTCTTTTGGAAGTATGACTGTCGAAAAGAATTTGATTGAACTCGCAAGAGTGGACGGCAAAGACCTGATCTTTGAGCGTCACGGTGACAAATGCTGGATTAACCTTACACGTATCGCACAGCAATTCGGTAAGAAACCTGACGACTGGTTGAAGACCAAATCGGCACAAGAGTATCTCGAAGTAGCAAGAAAGAGAATGAAGTGTGGTGAAGATATTCGAAACACTCAAGAAAGTGAATCGAAAATATTCGAAACACAAATTGAGCCTATTATTATTCGTAAAGGAAACACCTCTGAATACGAACAAGGAACATGGGCTACAGATACACGAGTGGCGAGACGATTCTTCCAGTGGCTCAGTCCTGAATATGCATGGGAAGTGGATGATTTCCTTGACCGTATAGCCCGGGGCGAACTGATAGTGAATGACAGTAGCCTGTTCCGTCTGGGTGGCGAGCAGTGGGTAAGTTGTACTGAATACTGCAAGGCGTTCGGAAAGTCCATGCACTCTTTCTATGGTCTGAAAGGCAATTATCCCCAATCTTTCTGCAACTGGAAAGGGCAGTGGTACATGAACCACCGGCTTTTCGTCATGAAGGAAATACAGGCACGGTTTGAGGACCGCCGTACCGAGTTGCGCGGCCAAGGGGACAAACGCCAGCTTTCCATCCACTTTCCTGATGAAGCCTGCATGACGGAACTTTTTTCCAAGGAACAAAAATGATGTCATAGGTTTGTACATTGCAGATTAATTTGTATTTTTGCCACAGAAGGGATAGCTTAAAAAGCGTGGCCTTGGATTGCAGTTCCAAGGATGCTGCTTTCAGGTTATCCTTTTTTGTTGGATAAATATTTTAAAATGTTATCGCTGTCAGACACACTGTGCAATTTGACACTTCCATCGATCAGCTCTCTTACGATAACCCAGCTCTTCTCCCCGTGTATGGTGATTTCGAACAGGTGCATTGTAATGTCCGGGTCATGTTTGTCCGGCCCGTATCCTATATAATTTGATTCCGCGATGACATTTTCAATTACCGGCAGCAAGGCGTTTTTCTCCGTAATCCATTTATGGGGCTGGTTAAGCCACTCCTTGATACTTGCCATGCTGACAACGATATCCTTTCCAAAATCATTGTTATGAAGCGTCCGGGATGTTAAGAACCTTGCTTGTTCCTTAATTTCCGCGCGTTGCCTTCTCATCCGTTCCTTGTCTTCAATTTCTTCCATGAGTTTTTCCACCGCTTCCCCAGCTCCCGGATGGGCGTTGACTACATACGGATGCTTGTCCGAGAACAGTCTGGCGTCCTTGCCCGGATTGTTCTCCAGCCCGTCCTGCGGTTTGTCGGCGGGATCGAAGTCGGGTAGGGGGGTAGGCTCCTCGTCCGTGGATGAGAGGGAACATTTGCAGTTCCAGCGGTCGCCCGGCCGGTGGTTATTCCAAAACGGATCATCAATGGGCCGTATCGTTCCCCAGAACCGGCGGTGGTCGGCTCCCGGATGCAGGGAGGTGGACGGCATCCATTTCAGGTTGGGCAGCACGTCCTTCTCACGCTCGAACTGTCGCCAGTTGGCGGCCTGGTGCGCCCGGATTATCGCCGTATCGTATTCGGTCTCCAGCCACTGGTAGATTTGATGGTCCGCAATGGGCATGACCTCTTTCGCCCACCGTTCGAACGGTTTTAAAACGCCGTTCGAATCGAGCAGCAGCGCGGCCATGTCGTTCTGCATGCGGTGTACCTTGAAGGCGGCGAATACGGCGTTGTTTCGTTTCAGTTCCTCGTAGAAGTCATGATCCGGATCATCTGCCGGACGCTTTCCGAACCCTTTGTCGGTGGCGATGTCGAGCGTATCCCAGACGGCACGGAACATCTGAAGCTCGATGTCCGTCATGGGGTGGAAGTCCTTTTCGTAGATGCGGCGCACGAACGCCTCCAGTACGTCCCGGTCAAAAGTGAAACCGGAGGATACCTCGCCTGCGGCATTCCGATAAAGAGTGTCGACTACCAGTTTAAAGCCGCCCCGTCTTTGTGCGGGGCGTGGTCGAAAAAACTCTTTAGCCACGCCATGAAGTTCCTTTTCCGTCTCCCCGTGGGGGCTTCATCCTCTTTGTCCGGCTTTTCCTCGGGCTTTTCTTTTTTGCCTTCCGGCGGAACGGGCGAGGCCGGTGTTTGTGTCTTTTGGGCGGCTTCCGCTTTCAGCTGCTTGTAGTTCTTCGGTTTCTCTATGCCGAACTTTTCGTAGAGAAAATCGTCATCGATGGGCAGGTTGAAGTCCCTTTTCAGGGTGGAGAGGACAGTCATTTCGGTTTTCGTGTCCGTTTCCTTCTGCTCGGGGAAACAGAACTTTCCGCCGGAGGTATCGATGCCCATTACCTGGAAAATGTCGGTCATGTCGTAGTTAAGCACGTTCAGCAGGAAACGGCAATCCGACTTCAGCTTTTTGTCCTCCACCTTCTTGTGTACCGTGCCCAGGGCCTGTGTCCCGGTCTTGGAGGCTTCCGTGGTCAGCGTGTTGCCCAGTACCAGTTTCGATATCTCGCTGTTGCAACGCTCGCAGAGTTTGTCGTATAGGTCCGCCGATCCGCTCTTGTTACCCGCTTCCTTGAGGTTCAGTTCCGTGTCCTTGCCATGAATGAACACGCCCAATGATCCGACACCCGTCGCGTCTTCGATGGCACGCTGGCGTGCCTCGTCATCGTCTGTCTCGTAGGTGTACTCCTGTATGGGCATCCCGAAAACTTCGGCGAACTGCGCCCAGTCGGCCATGTCGTTACGCTTGTAGATGACCCACGGCGCGGCCTTCGCCAGCAGCCCCATATCGTCCTTGTCCCCGACAAAGAGCAGGTCGGGGTATTCATCCCACGGGGTTCCCGTGATGTCCGTCTGGTGGCGTAATATGAGGCGGCGCACGGGGTCGGCGTGCTTTCGGGGGATCAGGTCGTAGTTGATCCACGGTCCTTCGCGGTAGAACTGCATGAGCGAGAATCCCCACCAGCGGGCGGCAAGGATATCCTCGATGCAGCGCCGGAACCACGGCGACTGCAACTGCTCGTTTATGCGCTCGTCCGGTTTCCCGTCGCGCTGGAACTCTATGTCCAGTGCCAGCACGGCCTCGACCCTTTTGTCGATGACGCTGGACAGGTGCGTGTCCATCAGTATGTCGCTGTACAGGTCGTACAATTTGAACCGGCGTGAGTAGTCCACGTTTTCGAAGGCGTGGATGGCCGCCGTCATGTCGGCGATGTCGATGCCGAAACGTCTGGGCTGCGTGAGTACGATGGTTTGCGTGCCCGTGATGCCCGGCCGGCGCAAGTTCCCGCCTACGGTGATGCGCCCTGTATTTTTCTTTCTTCTTCCCATGATTTAAAAATGGTTTGAACGTTTATGGTTGCTTTTTATGATAAAGCCGGAGCGTGTCCGGCGTTCTTCCTGCGGCAGCAGCGGTGCGCCGTCGATGCTGATGTTCCCGTCCGCCACCGCCTCCAGCCATTCCTTTGCCCGGTCGTAGCGGTCTTTTCGGACGGAGGACATGTTGCGCGGGTTGTGGATGCAGAAGATGTGGTACACCGTGATGTCCACGGCCATCATCAGCACCAGCTGGTTGCGTTCCTGACCGGTTGCGGCGAACAGGCGGTCGCAATCATACCGCCGTGAGAGGTATCCCCTCATTTCGGCCAGCGTACGGTCCTCGCATATCTCCACGATGGACTCGTCCTCGCGTGTCAGCGCGTCCAGTATCTCGCGGTGGATACTGGCGTCATAATCTGTCAGTTCGATAAATTGGCTCATTGTCTGTACTTGTTATTTTTGCGCAACACGCTTCGGGCGATCTTCTTTGCCGGTTCCATGTCGCGCTGTTTACGGTCTATGATACGGTTCCCGCCTTCCACGCAGTCCGGCCCGTCGGCGGGATATGTAAGCTGTAGGTTGAAGAGCCGGAACTGGTCTGCCAGCCGCTTCATGTGTGGATTGTCCCGCTCCGCCTCGTTAAAAATGAGGTTCCCTTCCCGGTTGAGCGGTTCGAGGTTGGCTTCGATACGGGTGGCCTTGTCCGTTTTCTTGTCCTCGTCGCCTCTGATGTAGAGCTCCACGCCCTGCTCGCGGCGCACCTTTCTGACCAGTGGCTGGAACACCTGCTGGAAGAAGGGGTCTTGCAATTTGTTGTTCTCCATGTAACAGTACACGGGGCATCGTCCGCCTACGAAGTCCAGCAGCTGTACGTACCACTGGATGAACTCTGCGTTCAATCCCCGGTCGAGAAATGCCTTGATGACATATAACCGCCCGCTGATTTTTCCCAGGAGGCAGAGCGCCTTTGTGGAGCTCTTCTTGCTTTTGTTCTCGCCCGGTGTGGGGTCGCCGTAGATGACGAGGAACTTGAATTTGGAGAGGGCGGGCACTTTCCCGTAGGCGATCTCCTGGAACACCTCGCCGTCGGCCACCGGGTTGTTGAAAAACTCCTTCTGGGCGGCGGACGCGCTGACCAGGGATAGGAACAGGTCGATGTCCTCTTCCGAGTTCTTTTCGGGCCATGAGGATACGCCGTTTTTACCCCGTATGTTGATGATATCCACATGCCCGATGCCCTTCGCCTTCAGTTCCTCCGCCTTTTCAATGGCGCGTGTGATGCAGCAGTCCGCCGCGATGATGTTCCCGTTGAACAGCACCCGGTAATGTCCGGATACGGACATGGTCGGTATCAGTGCCTCTTCCAGCCACTTCCATTTGGCCTTGATGCGTTCCGGGTTGCGGCATTCCTCGTCGGTGTCTATATCGTCAATCAGGATGCAGTCCGGACGGAAGTTCTTGTTACGTGTACCACGGGGCGACTGCCCGGCTCCGATGGCGCGGAAGGAACATCCCGACTGGCAGGTAAATTCCCCTGTTTCCCACGCGCCCGGCTTTTTCTGCGTCCCGTAGTCCTGTATGATACGCTGGTTCTCCTCGAGATTGGCCATGAAGGGCAGGAGCAGACGCTGGGCGTTGTCCTGCGAGTTGGAGATGAGCAGCACGTTGCGCACCCGGCGGGTCAGCGCCAGCTTGATGATCTCCATCATGGCGCGTGCGGACTTGGCCAGCTCTCGTGACCAGGCCCTGACCTCGTACCATCTTTCATGCGCCATCATACGCCGTGTCGCCCTCTTGTGGAAGTCGGCGGGATTGCAGGTGTAATACTGCGCGAAGTAGTAGCGGAACCATGCCTCGTCGTCCGCCTCCAGCCGTTTTTTTCTGGTCTCGATCTCGGCGGTGGAATCCGCCGGGTTGATGTCCGAGTTTTCCCGGATGGAAGCGACCAGTTCGTTCCATCCTTCCAACGCCATCCGGTCTTGTGGTGTAAGCCTTTTCTTTGCCATGTCCTATGCGAGTTTTGATTTGACAAAAGCGTCCAGCAGCGGGCAGACCTGTTTGGCCTGCTCCGCGTCGTAGGTACGCAACCATTTGAGCAGGTCGGCGAACACGGACGTGATATCCGCCAGTCCGACCTCCGTTTCCATCTTCTTGATGGCGTTTGCCAGCTTGGAGATGGTATCCGCTTCCGCGGCGTTGGGAAACCGCTGTCCCTGTTCCCGCTGGGCGATCTTGCCGTTGAGCTCGGCCAGTTGTCGGTACAGGTTCTTTAGTTGTTCCTCCTTGGTGATCGTGACCGATACCTTCAGGTGTTCCCAGTTTTCTGCGTTGATCCATTTGTTCACGGTGACGCGCGACACCCCCACCCGCTCGGCGATTTCCGCCTGCGTGAGGTTTTCCTTTACGAAGAGCAGTTTCGCCCATTCCTTGCGCTGTCCGGTAGTCATTTTATCCGCCATAGTGTCTTTTTTTAGACAAAGGTGGCTAAAAAACGACGTTCGGGAAAAAACTTGCCGCATGATACAACTTTATAGCGTAATGATAACATTATAAGCCGTGTATGATAAAAATCCGATTTGCCTGATCCCCTAAATACCTTCATTTTTGCACCGTAAACACGGCGGGAACCCGCCCTAAGCGATATAGAGAAATGAACCGTTTTTTTAATATGATACCCGGTGAGGACGCCTGCTGCATCCTTTTGTACGGTGACATCGGCGAATACAGCGATGTCACGGCGGCCGCCATAGTTCGCGAGCTCATGGAGGCGGAGGCATCGGGAAAAAGGATCGATGTCAGGATAAACAGCAACGGCGGTGATGTCTATACAGGTATTGCCATCTTCAACGCCCTGCGCGGCAGCAAGGCGGATATCCATATTTATGTGGACGGCATCGCCGCCAGCATGGCCAGCGTGATCGCCCTGTGCGGAAAGCCCGTCGAGATGAGCAAGTACGCGAGACTGATGCTGCACAGCGTTTCGGGAGGTTGTTACGGCAACAAGACGGAACTCAGGCGCTGCTTGGAGGAGGTGGAGGCGTTGGAAAACACCCTCTGCGAGATGTACGCCCCGAGACTGGGCACCAGCGTGGAGGAAATCCGGGCGCGTTACTTTGACGACGCCGACCACTGGCTGAAGGCGGACGAGGCCCTCTCGCTGGGTTTTATCGACGGGGTTTATGATGCCGACCCCGTACCGGAGGACAGTACGCCCGAACAGGTTTACCGCATATTCAACAACCGGCTTGAACAGCCATTAAACGATACCCAAATGAATTTAGAAGAAGTAAAGAAACGTCCGCGCTTCAAGGATTGCGCGACGGACTCGGACGTGTTCCGCGTGATGGACGCGCTCGAGGAGGAGGCGGGAAAGGTTCCCGGCCTGACAGCCGAGGTGGACAGGTTGAAAAAAGAGAACAAGGCTTTTACGGACAAGGCCAAAGAGGAGGACGAGGCGGCAAGGAAAAAATTGCTGGACGATGCCGAGGCCGACGGCCGTATCGATGCGACCACGCGTCCGGTGTATGAGAACCTGCTTAGCTCTGACCGCGAGAACGGGGAGAAAGCCCTTCGGAGCCTGAAACCGAAAAAGAGAGTGACCACTGACCTGCGCGTGGAAGTGGGAGGCGAAAGCCCGTGGGACAAGCGCATGTCGGAAATCAAGAACAAACTAAACCGATAAACAATGGCAATAGTAGTAAAGAACACCAATTACAACGGCGAGGTACTGGAGCAGATCCTGACGCTTGCCGCCACGGGGAACGAGATCGTCGAGAAGGGGCTGATCATGGTCATTCCCGGCGTGGAGAAAAAAATCAGCCTGCCGCGCCTTAAAAGCGGCAAGATGTTGCAGAAACGTAAGGAACACCCGGGCATCGAGGATTCCAAGGGGAATTTCAACTATTCGGAGAAATCCCTTGACCCGGTGGACTTCATGGCCTTTACCGTGTTCAATCCCCGCGCCTACGAGCAGATTTGGCGCAAGTGGCAGCCCAAGGGCAACCTCGTGTTCGCCGAACTGCCCCCTGAAGGACAGAACGCCCTGCTGGCCGAGCTGACCAAGCAGGTGAAGTTCGAGCTGGGTGACCATTTTATCAACGGCACGTATGGGGATGACGACGACCATCTGATGAACGGTATCCTGACACAGATGACGAAAGATACCGAGCTTATCATCGTATCGGGTAAGCCGGCGACCATGCTGGAGAAGTTGAAGGCCGTTCGTAAGGCTATCCCCGTGGCCATCCGTAACAATCCGAACCTGCGCATTATCATGAGCGTTAACGATTTCGACAAGTACGACGATGAGTTGACCGAACGGGAGGCCAAGAACGCCAGCGAGACGGACGTAAACAGCAAGCGTTACAAGGGCATCACCATCGAGACGCTCTCCGCGTGGCCGGACGATCTGATCGTGACCACCCTTTGCTCGATGGGCGCGGACGGCAATTTCTTCGCCGCTGTCAACTTGCAGGATGACGAGGACGTGATCCAGATCGACAAGGTATCCAACGCCAGCGAGTTGTATTTCTTCAAGTTGCTGATGAAGGCGGACACGAACATCGCTTTCGGCGAGGAGGCTGTCGTACTGGATACCCGTACCAACCCCGTGTTCAAGGCCGCGGAGAAAACCATTTCCGTAGAACCGGCCACCCTCACGTTTGAGAGTACCGGCGGCACGCAGAAGGTTGCGGTAACGGCTTCCGGTGAATGGAAAGCGAGCGCAGCTCCGGCAGGTTTCAAGGTGGTGGAAACGGACGAGGACCTGACCGTTACTGCAGAGCCTAACACGACCGGCAACGACAAGACCGGCACGATCACCCTCACCCTTGATGCCGATCGTAGTAAGACGGCCAAAATCACCCTGACCGCCAAAAAGCAGGGAGGGGGTGCGTAATGGCCAAGTTGAAATACCTTGTCATCCATTGCACGGCCACGGCGGAAAGCCGTGAGGTGTCATCGGCGGACATCCGCCGTTGGCACACCGCCCCGGTAAGCGAGGGCGGCCGTGGCTGGAAACAGGTGGGTTACACCGACCTGTTTCACCTCAATGGCGGCGTGGAGCGTTTGGTGGACAACAACGAGGACGCAAATGTAGACCCGTGGGAAGTCACCAACGGTGCGGCGGGTTACAACTCCGTTTCCCGGCATATTGTGTATGCCGGAGGATGTGCCGCTGACGGCAAGACTCCGAAGGACACACGTACGGCCTCTCAGAAGAAGGCATTGGAGAAGTATGTGAAGGATTTTCACCGGAAATTTCCTGATGTACGCATTGTAGG
>ENA-OXZN01000499-OXZN01000499.1-human-gut-metagenome-genome-assembly--contig:-NODE-499-length-8851-cov-3.166439_pt1 | contig 8851 bp, 6 predicted proteins | sample MGYA00243419_ERZ652802 | MGnify/ENA primary metagenome ERZ652802 (study PRJEB26926, sample SAMN06164824) | human gut metagenome | biome: ENVO:00009003; feature: ENVO:2100002; material: ENVO:00002003...
CGAGATCATGCCTAGTCTCGTGGGCTCGGAGATGTGTATAAGAGACAGGTCTTTTCTATCGTCAATTCCTGATAGTCGTAACGGTCGAGCGTATCGAGCGCATAAGTATAGTCCACTACGACATTGAGCAGCGAACGGCTGTCCTCGGTCAACTTCTCCTGATTCTGGATAGTACGACCCAGCACTTTCACCAACTGGCTGAGTTCATCGAACTTCTGGCTGGCTATGCGCTCATTGATGGCATAACCTTGAAGCAGGTATTGTTTCAAGATTTTGTTTGCCCAAATACGGAATTGAGTTCCTCGCTTTGACTTGACGCGATAACCCACAGAAATGATTACGTCCAAATTATAAAGGGTGGTTTCTGTACGCTGGGTAAACCCTTCTCTACGACCATAATCCTTGGTATGTGCAAATTTTGCACATACCAAGCTTTCTTCAAGTTCTCCCTCCTTGAATATATTATTGATATGACGTCCGATGACTGTTCTGTCCTTCTGAAACAATTCCGCCATTTGCGCTTGAGATAGCCAAACAGTTTCATCTTGAAACTTAACATCTATACAGGTTTCACCATCTGTCGTTTGGTATATAACGATGCTATCTGTCTGGTTAAAATTATCCATAATATATGATTTTCAGTTTGTTATATTGTAATCTAATTTAAAATACATCAGCTTTCGCACCATTGGCAATAGCATCAATCTCATCCGCAATCTCATCGGAAGAGAGTTTGATGTAATCCATGAAAGTCTTCTGCGTCTTATGTCCGCTTACGTGCATCATCTGCAAGATGGTGTATTTGTGCGTCAGGTACATATTGGTGATACCGCTACGACGGGCAGTATGCGTAGTGACACAGTTGTAACGGGGCATCATCACTTCACCTTTACTGTTCCTCTCCACATTGATTTTTCCATCTGCTTCCTGTTTCCGCTGCTTCATGGTCAATTTGGTGTGAACCTTTGCAGCCAAAGAAGGAACCGTTTCAGACAATTCCTTTAGGATTTCCTTGATATAACGGTTGAGAATGACATCGACTACAGAAGGCAGGTTATAATTGTACTTTTCACAGATAGCCTGCAAGTTCGGATTCATAATGGGAATCTTTACTTCCGTATGCCCAGGCTCCAATGAAGAAAAAGTCGACAGGAAATGCAGAGCCAATGTCTGCCCGTCACTATGAGAGTGAGAATGTGAGAAGGGATGCGAATGCACAAGCATCACCCCGTTTACCACATGCACGTGGGCAAACAGGGCAGTCGTGGCATAATATGCGGCAAACAAAGTGGCCAGACACAATGCCCATACTCGTATATGTTTGCGGAACCCTTTACACATTTTCCGTCTTCCTACGTATTTTATTCGTTATCTTTGTTTCCAAACAAAAGTTCATAATCACGCTTTGCAGCTGGTACAGTCCATTCTTCAGGAATAAACTTCCACTGGTTCAGCGGAGCCGGATTCAGTACTTTAACCTCCTCAATCCGTTTCATCAGGTAATAGCGCAAATCCTTATCCGTTGAAAAGACAATACGCTTTGCCAGTTCTGCTTTGGGAATACCTGCTCCCTTGGTCAGCAAGTCTCCTCCTCCATTTCCACGATAGGAGTTGACGGCTACCCGATATTGCTTGTCCATCTCAAACGGTTTGCCGTCGGCCATCCGTTCAATCGTAATTCTTTTTCCGTATGGTTTGGTCACATCCACCGTATAGATGATACCCGCCGCAGAATCAAAATTGAAGCTGGGATTACGGAAACGACCGAAACCGTTGTCTTTTTCGTTCAGCAACAGCAGGTGGTCATCGGGTGAAGTCATCTGGTTCACCCAGAGGTCATACGACATTTCCAAGAAATCCTTTACTTCCTTTCCAGTCAACACCATCGTGTAGAGCATGTTCTCAAACTTATATAAGTTGAACATATCGCTCATACGAATGTCTCCTTCTTTAATCTCAGCATAAGCCGACAAAGGCGCACAGAAAGAAATATCAGCTCCGGTAATATCCAGTTGCAACTTATGAATCAAATCAATAAAAGCAGACGGGCCAAAGAACGCATCCTTAGAAGAAATCGTACGTTCCATCCGTCCGATTTTCCGGGACACAAAAGCCTGCGTCGCCTCATACTGTTTCTGGAAAGTATGCATGAAATCCTTATCCACGGCATAGTCATCCATGTTCACCAGCTTTCCGTCGACCTGCTTCGATACAATCTTTCCATTCTGTTTCTTCACCGTTACGGTCACTTCTGACACCACTTTTGCCGTATTAGCCGGATCAATTACCAGCACAGAATCGCCCGATGCATTGGCCACTCTTTCATTCCAGCGGGTATGGTCGTGTCCCATAAAAACGACATCGAACCCTGGCACATTGGCAGCCACGCCTTTCGATCCGTTTTCTACCACATTGTCCAGTTTCTTTCCATCCATTCCTGAATGAAACAATCCAATCAAAATATCCGGTTGTTCTTTTTCACGAATTTCCTTCACCCATTTCGCCGCACATGCTTCCATGTCCTCAAAACGAAGTCCGGCCCATAACTGCTCAGGCAACCAGGATGGTACCGCCGGCGTAATCATTCCTAACACAACCACCTTCACTCCGTTCCGTTCCAATACCTCATAAGGTTTCAGATAAGGCTTTCCTGTTTTCACATCCACGATATTGGCCCCAAGTATAGGGAAGTCACACTGGCCTACCCAACGGTCGTACACCGCATGTCCTGTCTCCACATCATGATTGCCCATGTTGCCCACATCATAACGCATATAGTTCAGCATAGCGGCACATACATGTACGGAAGCAGTATCCATATAATTGTAGTAATAAGCCACAGGCTGTCCTTGCAGAATATCACCGTTGTCCATCAAAATAAGATTGTCGCCATACACCTCACGTTCTTCCTTCACGTAAGAAGAAACGCGGGCCAGACTTCCTCTCATCTGCTTGTTCTGTATAAAATCATAGGGGAAGTAGCATCCGTGCACGTCGCTCGTCTCTACAAATTTCAATGTGATGGTTTCCTCATTATTCGAGGCTTTCAAATGCCCTTGGCCCATACCGAGTAATGTAATCAGGCTGATTAAAAAGTAAAATCGTCTAGTCTTCATTTTTGCAGACTTTTATATAAGTTTTTGCAAAGATACGAGAAGTTGCCGACATTCCCGCAGAATACTTCCTAAAATACCCAAATACGAAAGATTTCCCAACCGCTTTTTTATGCCATTTTTTCACTACTTTTGCAACCAAATAATATAAAGCCCCTATCAATGGAAGAATTCAGCCAGATGATTGCCGCCGAACTGAAACTGCCGGCACATCGCATAGCCAATACACTCAAACTGCTCCAGGGAGGAGCGACCATTCCTTTCATCAGCCGTTACCGTAAAGAAGCTACCGGCGGACTGGATGAAGTGCAGATAGGCGACATTCAGACACGGTATGAGAAACTGTGTGAATTGTCCAAACGAAAGGAAACCGTACTTTCCACCATCGAGGAGCAAGGGAAACTGACTCCAGAGCTGAAAGCCCGTATTTCTGCCTGCTGGAATGCGACCGAACTGGAAGACATTTACCTTCCCTTCAAGCCCAAACGAAAAACCCGAGCCGAAGCTGCACGTGCCAAAGGACTGGAACCGCTGGCCCTCTTGCTCATGATGCAAAAGGAAAACAACCTTGCCGCCAAGGTACGGAACTTCGTCAAAGGAGAAGTCAAAGACGAAGAAGATGCACTGAAAGGAGCACGCGATATTCTGGCTGAACAAATCAGCGAAGACGAGCGGTCGCGCAACCTGATGCGTAACCAGTTCCAGCGCCAGGCCCTCATTCAATCAAAAGTGGTCAAAGGAAAAGAAGCAGAAGAAGCTTCGGCCAAGTACCGCGACTATTTTGATTTCTGTGAGCCCTTGAAGAAATGTTCTTCCCACCGCCTGCTGGCCCTTCGCCGGGGAGAATCGGAAGGTGTCTTGAAAGTAAGCATTTTCCCGGAAGATGAAGATATGTGCAACGAACGTCTGCAACGGTTGTTCGTTCGGGCCAACAATGAATGTGCACACCAAGTGGAAGAGGCCCTCACCGATGGCTACAAGCGCTTGCTGAAACCTGCCATTGAAACCGAGTTTGCCGCACTCAGCAAGGAGAAGGCTGATGAAGAAGCTATTCGGGTATTCGCAGAAAACCTCCGTCAGCTGTTGCTGGCCCCTCCTCTGGGACAGAAACGGGTGATGGGTATCGACCCGGGATTCCGTACGGGATGCAAAGTAGTCTGTCTGGATGCACAGGGCACCCTTCTACATAACGAGGCCATTTACCCCCACCCGCCCAAATCTGAATATGCACAGGCAGCCCGAAAGATTGTGAAGTTAGTGGAACAATATAAAATCGAGGCCATTGCCATCGGAAACGGAACGGCCAGCCGTGAAACAGAACAATTTGTAACCAGTCAGCGTTACGACCGTGAAGTACAGGTTTTCGTGGTCAGCGAAGATGGAGCGTCTATTTACTCAGCCTCTAAAACTGCCCGCGAAGAGTTTCCGGATTACGACGTGACAGTACGTGGTGCCGTATCTATCGGCAGAAGACTGATGGACCCACTGGCAGAACTGGTGAAGATTGACGCCAAATCCATCGGTGTGGGACAATACCAGCACGACGTGGACCAGACCAAGCTGAAGGCTTCACTCGACCAGACCGTAGAAAGTTGTGTCAACCTGGTGGGCGTGAATGTCAACACCGCCAGCAAGCACCTGCTGACCTACGTTTCCGGATTAGGTCCGACACTGGCACAGAACATTGTGGACTACCGTACTGAAAACGGTCCGTTTGAGTCACGCCGCCAATTATTGAAGGTGCCGAGAATGGGGGCCAAAGCCTACGAACAGTGCGCCGGATTCCTCCGCATTCCGCAAGCCAAGAATCCGCTGGACAATTCTGCGGTTCACCCGGAAAGCTACCCGATTGTAGAACAGATGGCAAAAGATTTGAACTGTACGGTAGCCGACTTGATTAAAGACAAAGAGCTCCGCAGTAAAATCGATTTAAAGAAATACGTGACCGATACGGTCGGTTTACCCACCCTGACGGATATTCTTCAGGAGCTGGACAAACCCGGAAGAGACCCTCGCCAGAAAATACAGGTATTTGAGTTTGACAAGAACGTACGTACTCTAGACGACCTGCAGGAAGGAATGGAACTGCCCGGCATCGTGACCAACATTACCAACTTTGGCTGCTTTGTCGACATCGGTATCAAGGAAAACGGACTGGTGCACGTATCGCAACTGGCCGACCGTTTTGTCAGCAATCCGGCCGACGTGGTACGCATCCACCAGCATGTACGTGTCAAAGTTATGAGCATTGACCACGAGCGGAAACGTATTCAGCTCACCATGAAAGGATTGAACAACTAAATTGACAGATAACAATGAAACAAGATGAAAAGGAGCTGTGCGGCTGGTTTATTTTCTGCCCCAAACAGCAGCTCCTTCTGGTTAAAGACGGAGACAGGTTCCACATCCCATATTCCGTGGAACCTCCCGTACAGCTTCCTGCTGATACGCCCATACATACCGTCGGGGAAATTCTGGGCCATCCGGCAAAAGCATGTGCCCTTCCGCTGGAAGCACTAACAGGACAGAACACCTCATTTATTCCGACAGACCTGCGTGCTTCGTACGATGTACTGCCACTGGAAGAATACCAATGCGCAGGTAAAGCCTCTCAAATACTGACATGGGACAAGAACAGCCGCTTTTGTCCGGCTTGCGGCACCCCTACCACACAGACGGGCCCCATCACCAAACGATGCCCTCACTGCGGACAGGAAATCTATCCGCGCATTTCTCCTGCTGTTATCGTTTTAATAAAGAAAGGGGATAGTGTATTACTGGTACACGCACGCAACTTCCGGGGCAGTTTCAAAGGACTGGTAGCCGGCTTCCTGGAGCCTGGGGAAACACTGGAAGAATGCGTTCACCGCGAAGTGATGGAAGAGACCGGTATCCGTATCAAAAACCTGAAGTATTTCGGAAGCCAGCCCTGGCCTTATCCAAGCGGTATCATGGTGGGATACTATGCGGAATACGAAAGCGGAACCATCAAATTACAGGATGAAGAACTGAGTGCCGGAGCATTCTACCACCGCGACCACCTGCCGGAAATCCCCAAGAAACTAAGTATTGCGCGAAAGTTGATTGACGCATGGTTAAACAACGAGATATGAAAAAAGCAGTATCATTTCTTATCCGACTTTTTCAACAGCTTCTGAGCCGGATAACCAAATTCGGGAAACAGTGCATAAGCTGGTATGTACATACTTTCCGTAAATTGCCATGGTACGGGCGTACCGGAATGGGAATCCTCACCGGCATTGGCATGCTCATCGTCTTACTGGTCATGATTGACCTCAATTTCTTGTGGCTGTTCGGAAAATCACCGAGCATGTTCAACATCAAAGAGCCTATACAGCACATCGCCTCCGAGATTTACAGTGCCGACGGAAAACTGATTGGAAAATTCTATTCAGAAAACCGTACACCGGTGGAATACAAGGATATTTCTCCGATACTGGTCAAGACGCTGGTCTGCACGGAGGACGAACGCTTTTACAAGCATTTCGGTATCGACTTTGAAGGAGTATTTGCTGCTGCCAAAGACTACGTAGCTCACGGAACGGCACGTGGAGCCAGTACCATCACTCAGCAGCTGGTCAAAAACCTGTTCAAAGTACGTTCACAATACTCTACCGGACTCTTAGGACATATCCCCGGAGTAAAACTGCTGATTATGAAGGCCAAGGAATGGGTTACAGCGGTCAAGATTGAAATGCTGTACAGCAAGGAAGAAATTCTGACCATGTATTTCAACACGGTAGACTTCGGAAGCAACGCATTCGGTATCAAGACGGCCTGTCATACCTATTTTAATACAACTCCCGATAAAATTACCGTAGAACAGGCTGCCACACTTATCGGCCTGCTGAAGGCTACTACCTATTATAATCCTAAAATCAACCCAAAGAATAGTCTTTCACGACGAAATGTGGTATTGGGAAAGCTCTATGAACACCATGTGCTGAACAAGCATCAGCTGGACTCCATCCGGAAACTTCCCACCATTCTGAAATTCAAGCAGGAGAATTATTACACTGGTCCGGCACTCTATTTCCGCGAAGCCATAGCCAATGAACTGAAGGAATGGTGCAAGGAAAATAATACAGACCTCTATGGCGACGGACTGAAAATTTATACCACACTCGACAGCCGGTTGCAGCAATATGCCGAAGAAGCTGTCAACCGTCAGATGCGTGAAGTACAGAAACGGTTTGATGCACATTGGGGCACGCAGGCTCCGTGGCGAGACCGGAATGGGGAGGAAATTCCTCGCTTCATCGAAGAGCTGGCCGAAAAGACACCGGCCTACCAGTATCTGTCCCATAAATACGGTAACCAGACTGATTCCATCACCTACTACCTGAACCAGCCTCATCGTTGCAAGGTCTTCGACTATGACCTCGGACAAAAAGATACCCTGTTCAGTACCATGGACTCTATCCGCTACATGGAACGCTTCATGCACTGTGGGTTTGTGGCCATCGCTCCGCATACGGGAGAAGTAAAGGCATGGGTAGGCGACATCAATTTCCAGTCATGGAAATACGATAAGGTGCTTTCCAAGCGTCAGCCCGGCTCTACCTTCAAACTCTTTGTCTATACGGAAGCCATGAACCAGGGATTATCCCCCTGCGACCTGCGTGTAGATGAAAACATCCCCTGGGAAGTGGAAGAAAATGGAGAAAAGAAACTCTGGATGCCTCACAATGCCAATGGAGGTGCCACTCTCGATACCATGTCTCTGAAAATGGCGTTTGCCCAATCGGTCAACACCATTGCTGCCAACATAGCCCATGAAGTAGGCATTCACCAGATAGCCACTACCGCACACCGCATGGGTATCCAGACCAAGCTGGAAGAAACACCGGCCCTCAGCCTGGGAGCTTCTGACGTATCGCTATTGGAGCTGGTTTCTGCCTACGGCACCGTAGTGAACGATGGAGAAGCCATTCAGCCCACACTGATTACCCGTGTAGAGAATAAAGACGGAAAAGTTATCTACCAACAAGAAGCTGAAGCAACCCAGGCCATTCCTTACGCCAGTGCCTATCTTATGCAACAGATGTTAAGAGGTGGACTGACTTGCCCGAAAGGAACTTCACAAGCGCTCTGGCGTTTCCGCATCTTTGATAAAGGTACGGAGTTCGGCGGGAAGACCGGTACCTCTTCCAATCACTCCGATGCCTGGTTTGTGGGTATCAGTCCCAACCTGGTAGGAGGAGCCTGGGTAGGCGGAGAGTACCGCAGCATTCATTTCCGCACAGGCGAACTAGGGCAAGGCAGTCGCACCGCACTGCCCGTATTCGGATATTTCATGGAAAAAGTATTGGCCAATCCGGAGCTTGCCGCACTTTATGCCAAGAAATTCCCAAGTCCTAAAGAAAAGCTGGACCGTTCATGGGATTGTAATGACTATTTCCCTCACTACTGTGACAGCGATTCCATTCTCATCACACTGGGCGATTCATTACTTTTCGAAGCAGAACACGCCGCTCCTACAGAAGATTAACCTATTGATATTCAACACGAATCTAAATTCAACTCAAAATACACTTGTGTTTAAGACAAAACGCTTTGACGTTTGAATCAAAACGCAAGTGCATTTAAGATAAAACGCCTTTGCGTTTGCATTGAAACGTACTTGCGTTTCAAACCAAATGCAAAGGCGTTTTTTAACGACCTTCAAACTGTCTCTTATACACATCTCCGAGCCCACGAGACTAGGCATGATCTCG
>ENA-OXZN01000511-OXZN01000511.1-human-gut-metagenome-genome-assembly--contig:-NODE-511-length-8671-cov-5.619661_pt1 | contig 8671 bp, 9 predicted proteins | sample MGYA00243419_ERZ652802 | MGnify/ENA primary metagenome ERZ652802 (study PRJEB26926, sample SAMN06164824) | human gut metagenome | biome: ENVO:00009003; feature: ENVO:2100002; material: ENVO:00002003...
CTGTTATTTCATAATTTTTAATTCTTACATTCAAAAAAAGTGGCAGAACAAAGACGAACTACACGTACTCCGAAGGCTAAAACGCCCCAACCCGTCAACGACTACGGGCGCATACAGCCGCAAGCGCCGGAACTGGAAGAAGCTGTGCTCGGTGCATTGATGATCGAGAAAGATGCTTATTCACTGGTGAGCGAAATTCTCCGTCCCGAATCTTTTTATGAGCATCGGCATCAACTGATATATTCCGCTATTACGGACTTGGCAGTCAACCAGAAACCGGTGGATATTCTTACGGTGAAAGAGCAGCTTGCCAAGCGTGGAGACTTGGAAGAGGTGGGTGGTCCGTTCTATATAACCCAGCTCAGCAGCAAAGTTGCATCTTCCGCACACATCGAATATCATGCCCGCATCATTGCCCAGAAGGCTTTGGCGCGCGAACTGATAACATTCACCAGCAACATCCAGTCCAAAGCGTTCGACGAGACGCTCGACGTGGACGATCTGATGCAGGAGGCCGAAGGCAAGCTGTTCGAGATTTCGCAGCAGAACATGAAGAAGGATTACACGCAGATCAATCCGGTTATTGCCGAAGCGTACGACCTTATTCAGAAAGCTGCCGCGCGTACCGACGGTTTGAGTGGTTTGGAGAGTGGATTTACGAAGCTGGACAAGATGACTTCCGGCTGGCAGAATTCCGACCTCATCATCATCGCCGCCCGTCCTGCCATGGGTAAAACGGCATTTGTGCTTTCCATGGCAAAGAACATTGCGGTGAATTTCCGCAATCCCGTCGCCCTGTTCTCCCTTGAAATGAGCAACGTGCAGTTGGTGAACCGTCTCATCTCCAACGTGTGCGAGATTCCGAGTGAGAAGATTAAGAGCGGACAGCTTGCCGACTACGAATGGCAGCAGTTGGACTATAAGTTGCGCGACCTGCTGGATGCACCGCTTTACGTGGACGACACTCCTTCGCTTTCCGTCTTTGAACTTCGCACCAAAGCCCGCCGTCTGGTTCGCGAGCATGGGGTAAGGGTGATAATCATCGACTACCTTCAGTTGATGAACGCCAGCGGCATGTCTTTCGGTAGCCGTCAGGAGGAGGTCAGCACGATTTCGCGTTCATTGAAAGGACTGGCCAAGGAGCTGAACATTCCCATCATCGCCCTGTCACAGTTGAATCGTGGAGTGGAGAATCGTGAAGGGGAAGAGGGCAAGCGTCCGCAGTTGAGCGACCTTCGTGAGTCCGGAGCCATTGAGCAGGATGCCGATATGGTATGTTTCATCCACCGTCCCGAATATTATAAGATTTATACATCTGCCGACGGCAGCGATTTGCGCGGTATGGCAGAAATCATCATAGCCAAGCACCGTAACGGTGCTGTGGGCGATGTGCGCCTGCGCTTTATCGGACAGTACACCCGTTTCCAGAATCCGGAGGACGATATGATTATTCCTCCACCCACCGAGGGTGGAGGAGGAGCTACTTTCGGCTCGCGCATGAATGCACCCATAGGCAGCCCCTCTACGCCACCACCGTCTTCCGCCGACTACCTGCCGCAAACCGATAATCCGTTCGGCGGGGTGGGAACGGACGGGCCGTTGCCGTTTTGATTGAGGAAAGAACCCGGAAAAAAGAGGGGGCCCTCTTACACATTCATGGCATTAGCTCCGAGATCCGTTCGTTGAACGGGGAATATTCTCAGCCCAGCGGGTCTTCCTCTTCGCCTCCGTCAACTCCTCCGCCGCCGGATGTGCCGCCTTCTCCGTCTGTTTTGTTTGCCAGGACTTCAAGATCGTAGAAGTCAATCTTTTGCCGATGAACGAGGAGTGTCGCGCCAGCGTAAACGCTTCTACGTCATAAGCCTTACGCTGTGTTATGTTGTCCTGCGCGATAATCCTTTTCAGGGCGGCGAGTTCTCCCGGTTTCACGCCTTCAAACTCTTCCATATTGATGATGATGCGTGTGGACAATAACCGTTCATGGTCTTTGTTGGCAGGGTCTATGATGCCGTTGTAGAAGTATTCTTTCCATTCGGGCGGCAGCAGGTGGCGAATCCAACTGCTTTTTCCTTTGCCCTGTTCGCTGTAAAGGATAATCACAAGCTGATTCATCTCGTCTTCGCGCAATGCGCATGCCACCATTCCCACGAGCCACCTCCGGAAACCTTCTGTCCATAGCGGTTGGTCTTCGGTCTGTACGGTTTCCGCCAGTTGGCCGATATAGTCCGTCCCGTCCCAGGGCGCAAGCCTGTCCAGATAGTCGGTGAAGGGGTTGAATTCTTTGGCGTAGTCCGAATCTATCACTGCCTTGAGGAAATTCTGGAAACAGGAGATGCCTGCCAATTGGAGATCCACGAATATGGAGTTATAATCTTTTCCCCGCATGGGACGGTAGCCTGCGGAGGAAGTCGAAGACTCGTTGCAGACGGTGAATTCCAGACGGTCCAGAATCATGTTCCGGCGTATGCCGTAGTGTGCTTGCAGAAAGTCCATTACGCGGTTGATGACCGGTTGCTTATCCTCTTTCCGGGTGGTGGTATCGGTAGTCTTGTCAGTGTAGATGTAGGCGTTGTGCAAAGGTGTGCGGACATCGAGGTCATCTTTGCCGAAGTCCTTTTGCGCCAGCCCGATGGCTTTTTCTTCGTCAAGTCCTTTGGCATAGCACTTATTCCCCAGCGCAAAGAGGAAATTGTTACGGTTTCCCTTTTTGAATTTCATGCTGCGTTTTACGGCGGTCACCGCTTTGGAGAATAGCAGTTTCTCCCAGGGCTCTGCTTCGGGCAGGGGAGAAGCTGCGGTGCGGGGACACACCTCTATGCCGGCAGGTTTTCTTACCGGCAGTTTTTTCGCTCCTTTTTCGGGAGCGATGATGTGGACTGCCAATGGTTCTATTTGTTGCTGCAATGTCGTGTTCAGATAGGCTTCCGGATCATAGGAGATGAAATAGCCTCTCGATATGTCCTTGCCGCTGCCGTCTATCTCCGTTCCAAGCAATGCCTTGTAATATTGTTTGGCATCGTTGTACAGTTTCGAGTGTACCTCTTCCAGACACCCGTAGTCTATTTCTCCTTGCAGCAGCTCTGCGCGTAGCCGGCATGCATATTCGGTCTGCCTGAACACGAAAATTTTGTAACCATGCCTTTTGGGAGACAGGAAGCTGCCTAAGGTATTCGGGTCGTTGTTGATCAGGCTCCGTATGGCTTCCAGACGATCTTCTTCCAGTTCGTCGAGGTCGAGGGTGATAACCGGATTGTAGCGGATAATGCCGTATGCCAACCTTCTTTCGCGATAGTTTGCTGTGAGAGTTCGGAAAGGCAGTTGTTTCTTTACGTTGTTGGCTTCTTCCGTCTTGCCCTGTATCACGAGGGAGGCAATTTTGATGATTAGTCTGGCATATTTGCCGTTCTTGATGTCCGCCATGTCCTGCGCGAGTGTCGTCTCTCCGTTGACGGTGCTGAAACCACGATAGGTGATTACTGAAATACTTTCCATTTATTTTGTTTTAGTTTGCCTTATTGGCGCTGCAAAAGTCTGCATTATATCGCTATGAACCAAAAACGGCTTTTCCTGCGAAAAGCCGTTTTTTCTACAATTTGATAGCGATGTCTTTATTACCTTTTTTCTCACATTACGGGATATAGTTCGTTGTATAACTTATATATCTCATCTTCAATGCACTCCGGGTTCAGAGTGTTGGCTCCTCCGTCCGCATCCATGAAGTCTACGAGCAGGTGCAGCGTTCTCGACAATTGCCTGACTCCTTGCAGTCCATGCGTCTTTGTAGGATTTATCAGCAGTTGTATAAAAGGGGATAGGAATATTTTCCGATCCGCATACTTCACGCGTAAGCGCTTGTGTGTCTGCGATAATACCTCTATTACGAGTCGCGTTTTTTCGCTTTCTTTACGGTAAATCACTTGGATGTCTGCCTCCTGAAGCATCTTCACTTCAATTGGAGTTTTTTTAACATGATAGTCACAATTAGAAAAGTGTTTATTTATAATTTGCTAACAAATCGGATGCAAAGTTAACAAATAGTGGCATTGCATCTTCTTCTTTATTCCAATAATTTCCTTTTTGTGGAAAGTGTGTTTGTGATGTTATAGATAGGAGGAGGTAGCTATCCCTGTTGTTATATTAATGTAACACACACTTTTATAAAAGAAAAAGAATGATGCGCCTGCGCGCGTATCTTATATTAACGAAAAAGGAATTAAAGTAAGGGGGAGGGAAGTGTTTTTTAAACGTTCGTTTAAAAAACACCCTTTAAGAGTACAAAAGGCTTCATTCTATTTTTGCAAAAAGCCATAACAAATCTCCAATTTGAAGCCATTTTCAACCTATTAGTAATCAATAGTATACCTGCAATATTCAAAGAGATTTCCATTTTATTTGAAAAAATATTTTGTAATGTCATTTCTTGACGTTACCTTTGCGTCTATTAAACGAACGTCTAAAAAACACTTTTTGCTTTTAACTCATTCGTTTGCAATGCTTTATAGACGCTAAACTAACATCGTACGGTTTGAATGGTCAGAAATGTCCCGTTCAAACCGCGAAGCGCACCCTAACCCGAAGGATTCCTTTAAATTATATTACTTTTAAGTGTCTGAAACACAGAAATATTGGTTTGCTGCCCGCACTCGTGACAAGCAGGAGTTTGCCATATGCAAATCCCTTTCCCGGTTGAAGTCTGAGGAGCATTTGGATGTCGATTATTACCTTCCCACCCGTATTGTGGTTTCCCAGTTGAAGTACCGCCGCAAGCGCAGTGAAGTCCCTGTCATCCGCAATCTGGTCTTTATCCGTACCACCAAGCAGACGGCCTGCGACCTTTCCAATGTCTATGGCGTGCGTCTTTTCTATATGAAAGACCTCTTCACCCGTTCCATGCTTGTGGTTCCGGACAAACAGATGTCCGATTTCATGTTCGTGATGGACCTGAATCCCGACGGTGTCAGCTTCGACAATGGCTCCCTTGTTGTAGGCGACAGGGTGCGTGTTGTCAAGGGCGATCTCACCGGCGTTGAAGGCGAGGTTGCGACAAATGCCAACAGGACGTATGTCGTTATCCGTATCAAGGACATCCTGACCGCAAGTGTCAAGGTTCCCAAATCTTATTTGAAGATAATCAAGTAATAATTCAAACATTGTTTTCAAGAAACAATAATATTCCATCAAAATCCCTTTCTCAATGAATAATTTGACTTCTCGTGCTCTTGAGCTCCAGCGTTTGGCTCACGAGCTGATTTATCTTGGTGTAGACGGTGAGCCTATCTATTCAGACACCTTTTGCCGTTTGAATAAGGATGTCCTTCTGCAGTGCGATTCTCTTTTCTTGCTCCGGGGTAGCACCTCCGATGAAGAGGCCAATCTCTGTCTGGCTCTCCTTTTAGGTTATAATGCCACGATTTATGACTACGGTAATAAGGAGCGTAATAAGCAGTCTGTGCTTGATCGTGCTTTTGAGGTGCTCGAACAGCTTCCCGCCTCCTTGCTGAAAGTGCGCTTGCTCACTTATTGCTATGGTGAGGTCTATGAAGAGGCCCTGCTTCGTGAAGCCCACGAGATAATAGGAAGCTGGGACAATACCTCGTTGTCCTCCGGACAGGCCGAGATCATTGAAGAGCTTCGTAACATTGAGGAGAACCCTTATCCTTACGAAGTGATAGAATAGGAAGAAAATAGAACTAAACTAAGACTTTTATATTTTTATGGAACCAATTGAGAAGGATGATCATTTCATTCCCGACGGAATGAATGCCTTTGAGCGTAACGTAAAGCGTATCGGCGACTGTATTCTGGCCCTTGGCGCGCTCATTGTTTTTTCTCCTTTATTTTTACTCTGTTATATAGCGGTGAAGCGTGAAGACGGTGGTCCCGCTATCTTCAAGCAGGAGCGTATCGGGCGTTTCGGTCGTCCTTTCAACATCTATAAGTTTCGCAGTATGAAGCTGGATGCTGAGAAGCATGGCCCGGCCCTGTATGCCGGTGAGGGAGACTCCCGTATGACTAAAGTAGGCCGTTTTCTTCGCGACCACCACTTGGATGAGCTTCCCCAGCTTTGGAACGTGTTCTGTGGTGATATGGCCTTTATCGGTCCCCGTCCCGAACGTCAGTTCTTTATCGACCAAATAATGAAGGAGGATCCTCGCTATCGTTATTTGTTCCAGATCCGTCCGGGCGTCACATCGTATGCCACTCTTTACAATGGCTATACCGATACTTTGGAGAAAATGCTCCGCCGTCTGCGTTACGATTTGTTCTATCTGGAACACCGTTCTTGGGGCTTTGACATCAAGATACTTTTTATGACGTTTATGAATATAGCGTTCGGGAAGAAATTCTAAACTATTTTCCGAGATAAGCAGAATCCTGTTAGGAAGTTTCGATATTTCAGTATCTTTGAATAAAATTAGGAAGTTATGAGCAAATCCAAACCATACGAAGAGCAGAAAACGGAAAATCAGATGGCGAGTGAAGCGTCGATGATGTATGAAACCGCTCGCAGTGTGGATGATTTCGTTGCATCTATACCTGTGGATTTTATGCAGAAACTTACGGAACATGCCATCGCAGAATGTAAGGCAGGGCGAGGTATTCCTCACGAACAGGTTGAAGACTTGATTGATAGGCGAATGGGATGGAAATAAATTGGTTGTTTTCTGCGACAGAAGACTTGATTTCTCTTTTAATTTAAATAGAGTGAATGAATAGAAATTAGCTATTTAGTCAATACCCCCCAAGTGTTATTTATTATACAAAATCTGACGATAAAATTATCATTATCTCTATTCTTAATTCGAAGTAATCTCTTGAAAATATATATCAGACTTTGGTAAATGCTTTAAAAGCAAATAGTCTGTTATAAAATGTTTTAATATAAATATATTTCGCGTGTCTGAATCTTCCCGGACTGCCAAGAGCATCAAAAATGCGAAGGTAGCCCTTATCTTTTATTTCATTAATTTAGTGCTGCAATTCTTCTCCCGCAAAGTCTTTCTGGACTATTTGGGAGCTGAGGTGCTGGGACTGAATACCACGGCGCAGAACCTGATAGGATTTCTTAATCTGGCGGAGTTGGGGATTGGCGGTGCTATCGCCTTTACGCTCTACAAACCTATTTATGAGAAGAATACTCAAGTAATTAATGAGATAGTTTCCGTACAAGGATGGTTGTATCGTCGGGTGGCTTATGTGGTTATTGCCGGAGCTTGCATATTGATGTGTTTTTTCCCGCTGATTTTTGAGAAAGCGAAAGTGCCTATGTGGTATACGTATGGTTCGTTTACCGTATTGTTGATAAGTACGCTTCTTGGCTATTTCGTCAATTACCGTCAGATAGTATTGACTGCCGACCAAAAAGAGTATAAGATAACACTAAACACACAGGGATTTAAGATAATAAAAGTCCTTTTGCAGATAGCTGCTATTTGCTGTTTGAGTAATGGGTATGTATATTGGTTGGTTTTAGAACTGATGATGTCCTTTACGACGGCTGTAGCATTGGATAGATTATTAAAAAAAGAATACCCATGGTTAAAGCCAACCCCTTCAATAGGTCGAAAAATTAAGCGGAAGTATCCGGAGATTATAACAAAAACCAAGCAAGTGTTTTATCATCAAGTAGCTGGTGTCGTTTTGCAACAAACCAGCCCCATGGTTATTTATGCATACACTTCACTAACATTGGTTGCTATCTATGGGAATTATATGCTTATTATTGTAGGAGTAACTTTGTTGTTGAATGCTTTATTTAATAGTGTCAATGCCGGTGTTGGAAACTTAGTTGCAGAAGGAGATAAAAAACGTATAAAGTGTGTTTTTGGGGAATTAACATCATTGCGTATATGGTTTGCTTCAGTGGTTTGCTTCACTATTTATAAGTTAGGACACTCTTTTATTGTGCTTTGGGTGGGGAATGAATATGTTTTGGAACAGCCTGCATTTATTCTTTTATTAATTATAGCATTCATTAATCTAACAAGGATAAACGATGTGTTTTTAGCAGCCTATGGATTATATCAGGATACATGGGCTCCGATAACAGAAGCTGTACTTAATTTAGGGCTCTCTATTTTATTAGGGTATTATTGGGGAATAATAGGAGTACTTTGGGGTATTCTTATTAGTTTATTGATTATTGTTTGTGGTTGGAAACCTTTTTTCTTGTATAAATATGGTTTTAAAGAAAGTATTCGTGAATATCTTATATATTATCTGAAATATATTTTTTTGATAGTTGTTTCATGTATATGTGTGACTTACATTTTAAACTTTTTTCCGATTCTTTCTTCTACTTCTTATGGGAAATGGTTATTCCATTGTTTTGTTCTGATTTCAACATATTCTGTATTTAGCTTAATTTTATTTATCTGCTTTGATCGTTTTTCTCGCTTCTATCTGTATAGGATTGTATCATTATTGAAGAAGTAGTTTTGTTTTAAGTAACTGTAAAAACATTGTAATGAATATATTATTAACTTTCGATTCAGGCTATGCTCCTCATGCTTCTGTGGTTATGGAGTCAATCATTCGACATTGTCCGGAAAAACTGGATTTTTGGATACTCTATGTTCATTTGGATACAGATATAATAAGAAAAATGAAGGAGCATTATAAAGACTGTCTCTTATACACATCTCCGAGCCCACGAGACTAGGCATGATCT
>ENA-OXZN01000534-OXZN01000534.1-human-gut-metagenome-genome-assembly--contig:-NODE-534-length-8356-cov-45.655825_pt1 | contig 8356 bp, 7 predicted proteins | sample MGYA00243419_ERZ652802 | MGnify/ENA primary metagenome ERZ652802 (study PRJEB26926, sample SAMN06164824) | human gut metagenome | biome: ENVO:00009003; feature: ENVO:2100002; material: ENVO:00002003...
GGATACCCGCCCCGCATTTTTCTCGGATGCTCCTGCGGGATTTCATGATCTCCTACCGCCCCGTCTATCCCGGGGACAAGGGATCCCCCTTGAGGGAGGATATTGACAATACCGTCAGGCTGGAACTTGCATATGACCAGAATACCTTCTCCCTGGAAGCTGTCTCCATCAACTACGACTATCCCTCGAACATCCTATATTCATGGAAATTGGAGGGGCTCTACGAGGGCTGGAGCCATCCGGTCCAGAGTGGGCGGATACAGTTCACGAGCCTGCCCCCAGGCAACTACACCCTGCGTATCCGTGCCGTCTCCAATGAGGAGAAATACAAGGTGTATGAGGAAAGAAGCCTCGGTCTGAGTGTCGCCCGGCCGCTGTGGGCGGGTACATGGGCCATTGCCGGATATGCGTCATTGTGTGTGTTGGCTGGGGTGGTGTCTTTTCGCGTTGCCATGTTGCGCAGGCAGAAAAGGATATCAGACGAAAAGACGTGCTTCTTCATACATACTGCCCATGATGTCCGTACTCCGCTTACGCTGATCAAGGCTCCGCTGGAAGAGGTGGTGGAGAAAGACATGGTGAAGGCGGAGGGGATGGACAATGTACGGATGGCCCTGAAAAGCGTGGACGGACTTCTGGGATTGGTCACCAGCCTGATAGCTTTCGAGAGTACGGACAACTACACCTTGAGACTTCATGTCTCGGAATATGAGCTCAACAGTTATCTGGAGACGACCTGTGAGGCATTCCGCACATATGCCTCCATCAGGGACATCGATATCACCCGTGAGAGCGGCTTCCCTTACCTGAATGTCCGGTTTGACAAGGACAAAATGGACTCTATATTGAAGAATATACTGTCCAACGCACTGAAGTACACTCCACGGGGCGGGAGTATCCAGGTCCGTGCCTTCGCGGACCGGCATGTATGGGGTGTGGAAGTGGAAGACACGGGGATTGGCATTCCACCTGAGGAACGGAAGAAACTGTTCAGGAACCATTTCAGGGGCAGTAATGCCGTCAATCTGCAAGTGGCGGGAAACGGTGTCGGACTGATGATGGTACATAGGCTGGTAAGGCTGCACGGAGGCAGGGTCCGCGTTACCAGTACCGAGGGGAAGGGGACCATGGTATGTGTTATTTTTCCCCTGAGGAGCAGACGCCTTGACAAGGCATGCCCCGTTGCTTCGCCCAGGAAACAGGATACCGGGGAAACCCGCATGGGACCGGATTGCGGCCCCATGCGTGAGATCCTTCCAACAATGACCGGCGGGGACCGGCAGCGTATTCTTATTGTGGAGGACAATGACGATTTGCGGACCTACCTTGAGGGGCTGCTGAAAGAGGAATATCTGGTCCAAACCTGTTCCAACGGACGGGACGCGCTGCTTGTGGCGAGAGAATACAATCCGGACCTGATACTTTCGGACGTTATGATGCCTGAAATGGGAGGGGACGAACTTTGCGCGTCCGTCAAATCCGATATTGAGACATCCCATATCCCGGTCATGCTGCTGACCGCCTTGGGAGATGAGAAGGACATGCTGGAGGGGCTGGAAAACGGAGCTGACGCCTATATCACCAAACCGTTTAGCATAAACGTGCTCAGGGCGAATATCAGGAACATACTGGCAAACCGGGCACTGCTCAGACGGGCATACGCCGGTCTTGAGGACGGAGTCGGACAGGTTCCGCCGGACTGCCACAATACCCGGGACTGGAAATTCATGGCCTCCGTAAGGGAATGCGTCATGAAGAATATCGACAACCCCGGTTTCTGTGTGGACATGCTCTGTGGCATGCAGAACATGAGCCGCACCGGATTTTTCAACAAGTTGAAGGCGCTCACCGGCCATGCCCCGGCTGACTATATCCGCTCCATGCGGCTGCAATATGCGGCACAACTGCTCAGGGAAAAAGACTGTTCGATAACGGAAATCTCGGATGACTCGGGGTTCTCCGATGTCAGATATTTCAGGGAGGTGTTCAGGAAGTACTATGGAATGAGCCCGAGTGAGTACAGGAATTCGATGAGAGGATAACATCACGGGCAGACAGACTCCAGGATATGGCAGGTCTTATTGTCGGAGATGGTGTATGTTTCGCTCCGCACCGACAAGCCGGGCACGGTTAACTCGTTCACCGTAATGATGAAGGCGAACAGCCGCCCTGCCCCAGTATTGAGGCTCGTGCCTGATAGGGATAGTAGAAATAATAGTGTTCGTCCAACAGCCCGCCTGCGAGCGGTGTCGGACTTTCAGTTTTCCATACGAGACCGCCCGTGTCGGCATCTCTCTCGGCTGTCAGTTTCACGTTGGAATAGACTGTTTGAGTGCTCCGCACCACGTATAGGCCGCAGGCCCCGCTTTCGGAAAACTTGGTTTGGCAGCCATTCTCCACAGTACGGGTGGTTTTGCGAACAGCCGACGTATATCCAGCTTTTCAGATAAGCTGCGTTTTCAGTGCGTATATGTTCGGCTATCCCGAAAAACATTCCTGCCAGGGCTGCGGCGAACTCGGCCGTTAATTCCTCCTTGCCGTATTCCTCTGATCCGAACGGGTGCGCAAGATCCCGGTTCAATCGGGTGGGGTGTCCCGTGGAATGTCCCATTTCATGCAGAAGCGTTTCGTAAAAGCTCTGCATATCGACGAACTGCGAGCGAAGCGGCACTACGATATAATCGGCTAAAGGAGAATAGAAAGCCCTGTCGCCTTGCTGCTCCCGTATCGGGCAAAACCAGCTTTTCGCCTCCAGCATGGCGTCTATTTCGGGGTGCGCCTCTCCGGTTGTCCCGTCGGGCTGCTCTGCCTGTCCCCCTCTGAACTTCTCCCTTAACGCTTCCCATTCTTCCGGCCTCACGTCCGAAAAATTGGTCTGATCCAGGTTAAAGACCGAGTAATATTTATAGGTCGGTATAACGTTGTATTCCTGTTGCTGCTCCCGGCTTAACGCCTTGTATTCCTCAAAGGTTATTTTCTTGCGTGTTTCCTTGTGGTACACGTAGAAAAGGAAGTAATAGACCGGAAACGATTTCGATCCTTTCAGCACGGAGATCCCGGCCTCTTTCGCCTGGTTGAATGTCATAAATACGGGTGTCTGGTACTGGAATTTCTCGCAAAGGAAAAGAAGTAAAAAGGCGTTACCTCCGGCGTACCTGCGTCCTGTGAGGTTCTGCGGAAAGAAATTGCGTGTATTCGCCGCAATGGTGATCCAGGGCTTTTGCCAATTGTCCTCTACCTGCTGGATCTTCTCGATCATCAAATTTGCAAACTGTTGCGCTGCCTTGTCGAAATAATCAGTTTTCATAACTACGTCCCCCGTTCTTTATCCTGGTGGGTGAGCCAGTTCTAAAGGTTGTTATCTCTTTTTCTATACCTCTAATATAGCACTTTTATTTGAGATATGCAAGTATTTAAACAACATTTAACTAACTATTTATCAGATAATTATATGAAAAAGTAGTATTTTAGTATATACTAAATTTAGTATTTACTACCTGATTTTTTCCGATAGTAAACTCCCCACCTCGCACCCTCTCCCCCCCAAAAAACCTTGCGGATGCCTAAGATTCCGATGTTTTTGTATCAAGACAACCTCATTTTGGTTTTTCGGGGCTGTCGGTGTGGTCATCTTGCGTTTACCTTGAGTTCCGAGGGGTTTTTGTATGAGAACACCCCAAACGTTTTTTTCCATAGCACAAGTTTTTTAGGAAAAATACTACCTGGCTTTAGCCAGGCTGGAGATTTTTTCTAAAAGCCGCTTGCGGCTCAACTTGGGATATGGAAAAAGCCGTTTGACCTTTGCAGACAAAAACCCCGGTCAAGGTAAACGCAAGGCGGCCACGCCGGAAAAACTAAAATACCTCTCTCCCCTGAAAGGGGGGTTAAAACCGGGTTCGACAATCGGCTACCGGAGTACCCGGATTGTGCCGATCAGTGAAAAGTCAGGCGGCTTTTATCCGGCTGGCTTCACCGAACGGCTCTATCCGGAAATAGCCTACCTTAATCGGGTGGGTGGGTGTATTCATGCGTTAGGGATTGCAGTGGAAAGCCCACAGCCTTTAGGCGAGGACTTGGAGGCGGAAAGCCCGACCGTTTACGGGAACGCCCAAATCCTCCAAAAGAAAAGCGTACTAATATACTAAAATACTAAAAGTAGTAAATACTACATTCCAGGGAACAAGCCTCTATTCTTTTTAAAATCAATCCAGAAAAGCCATAAAATCCTTGTATAAACGAGATATACTCCCTATATTTGCGTAGTAATCCCCTGTTGTCCCTGTCGCAAGACAAACTCCAGGGTTTTGTTTTTATATACTCCCCCCCTATACGGTAGCGTATGGATCTTTTTCCTGAATCACCTTTTTAATCTTGAACAGCCGTTCTTTGGTTAGCGGCTTTATAGTTTCCGGATCCTCACCGTCGAATGTTTCCCCGAAGATCAGATCGTCCACCTCCAGGCCATGATTAAAATTCTCCCTGATACAGTCCCTTAGCAACCAAAGGTTTTTGAGGTTCACCCAATCGGCCGTTATGTTCCTGATCCTTCTAAACATGATTATCGCAGTACGAAAATAATGCCCCACATGATCGTAATCATGGCAAACCCGTTTATCCAGATAATAAACATCTATTTCCTGGTTTTCTTCATCCTCCGCGATCCGGCAAAGGCAGAACGGGATCTGCTCCAGTTTATCCCATTCGATATATTCCGTTGATTTCATATTGTCATTATTATAAATATCATTACTTGACCAATGATGCGATTACTTTCGTAAACTCCGAAATATCCCCCTCCACGCTGGCCTTTTCCAACGCTTTCATATATTCTTTTCTACGCTCCACCGGAACAACCGTCCAGTTATAGCCTCCAGACGCAAGCATGGCGTTCAAGACGAACCGTCCCATTCTCCCGTTCCCGTCCATATAGGGGTGAATATACACGAAAAAGAAGTGTCCCAAGACAGCCCTTACCGCCGGGTGCGGCTCATTCTTCAAGAGATCGAAAAGGACGGGCATAGCGTCCCTGACCGCTTTCGGGTTCAACGGGATATGTTGCGATCCCCGTATATAGACCTGCCCGGTACGATAACCCACAAGATCCTCCCTTTGCAAGATCCCCACCGTAACGAACGGCATCCACATCTGCATATACCAGACCGGATGATCCGCCCTTACCGCTTCCCCTGCGTTCTTTCCTTTCAGTATATCGGCGATCGTCCCCCTGACAGCCTGGAACGCCTGGTAATACCCACGTGCCACCAGTGCGTTTTTATGCTCCTTATCTTCTTCCTCCGGCTTCCAGTTCCCGACACGCACTTTCTCGATCAGTTCCGGGGAAACCCTATATCCCTCGATCGAGAGAGAATGATAAGCGTCCTCCGAATACTTTTCATCGACGGATCTCAAATACCCCTCCACGTCATCAATCTTTCCAGGGGCTTCGGGAAACAGTTCTACAACCTTATCCCTCATGTTCTCCCACATCAGGCGCAAGCGTGTGACGTAAGGCGACACCTCATAAACAAGGGGCGTTCGTGGCTGATCCTCGAACGGATCTTCTTCTCTCACGTCATACCCGAACCCCCGCATCGTGGAAACGATGCTGTCGGCGATTTCGCTGTTCCCGATGTTCCGGAACGCCCCGGCTATTCTTCCGGCACGAAGCGAAGCCCCGTTTTTCGTCAGTACCTTTAATATATCGGCAGCGTCCCGTATCATGGCCAGGCAGGTGCGGGCTGCGATCTTCTCCACCTGGAAATATCTCGGCGTGGTATATACCAGGGCTTCGGCAAGCGGATAGAGATTAAGGCCGTATTCCGGCTCTTTATATACCTGATCCGGGATCTCGCTTTGAAACACCAAAAGCGAGGTATCATACATCAGCTTTTGCGTGTTGTTATGGCCTTTCGGCGATTTGATAACCACCTGTACGGGCACGGTCGTTTTCCCCGAATACAGATCCAACGACTGGTCGGCCGTCAAACACCACCGTTCCCCCAGCCGGACGGCCGCATATTTCGCAATAAAATACCAGAATGAGGTGTACCAGACCGTCGTATCCCCCTCTGTTCCCGGCCTGGCCGCAATATACCAGCCTTTCATTACTTCCTGCAACCAGCCGTTATCCAACAGCCGGGTTAAATGCGTCCTCCCTATCTCGGCCGTCCCTTGCAGGACGACACAGCGGTCTTTCTCCTGGAGCTTTCTTAATTCCTCCAGTGAAGCCGCCATTTTCTCCGCCATTGTTGCCATAACCGTTTTTATTTAGATTCTGATTATTTTCGTGCAAATACTCGTTTTTAGGCACGCGCAAATACTCGTTTTTAATTACGTGCATTTACTCGTATTTGTTGCAAAAATACAATATTTGTTCCGATAATCAGCTATTAATGAAGTCTTTTTTTACTTGTTGTATCGTCGAAACGGCCTTTCCCGTGAGCTTCGCCACGTTCCGGATCGAGTAGCCTTTCTTCAACAAGGCGATCGCCTCCCGGTATTCCTCTTTCCTCTGTTCGGCCGTTTTCCGGCTTCCCGGCTTCCGTCCCAGCCTGCCCCCTTTCTGGATGTACAACTCCCGTCCGCTATTAAGGCGGTCAATGATCCCCTGGCGTTCGATTGCGGCCAGTTCCCCCAATAGGGTAGTAATCAGAGAGGACAAGGGGTTTACCGTCTTGTCCGGCCGTAATGTTTCCAGGTTCAAGTTTTGGATATACACGCATATTTTATGCGTGTGCAGCGTATCGAGTGCCTTTAGTATCTCCAGGGTGGAACGCCCCAGGCGTGAGATCTCGGTCAGCAACAGCATATCCACCCGGTTCTGCGGATCTGTGCAGTATTCCAGGCAACGGCTTAAAACCGGGCGTTCGATATTGGCCTTTCGTCCGCTTATCTTTTCCTCAAAGACCGCCGTCACCTCGTACCCCCGTCCGGCTGCGAACCTCTCCAGATCGACAACCTGCCGTTCGGTCGATTGCCTGGCCGACTGCGAGCTTACACGTGAATAGATAACCACATTCATAAGACAAGGGATATTATAACAGGTCAGTTATCACAGCCGCCGGAATATCCAGCTTTGAGAAAGCGAACATCTTTTTCCCCAGATCCTTTAACGAGGCTCCGATATGGTACACGTCCGTTTCATCAACGATCAGGAAACGGTCGTGACTGTCCCGGTACGTCCTGATGTCGATAGGTGGGTACTGGCTGTTATGCCTGTCAAGATCAAGTTGGAGTTGCTGCGTGATACGCTGTGTGTAAATGGTGGCCGAGACACCGACGCTGCGTTTACTCAACATGAGCAAGACCGTTTCGTCCACATAGTTGTCGATAAGCACGATCGAACGCCTGGCCGACTTTACCAGATCGGTGGCGAACTTGTACGCATCGAAAATCTGGCCGTTATAAAAAATGCCTTCGACCGGGGGCAAGGCAGTACGCACGAAAAAATCTATCTTCTCGGTATGTTGAGCGACAGTCCTTTCAAGTTCTGACAAACGTTTATTAATGGAATACCCCTTTAAAAGATAATCCTTTAATACACTATTCGCCCATTTCCTAAAAAGGGTTGCGTTCTTGCTATTAACCCGATATCCTATTGACAGAATCGCATCAAGATTATAATATTTAGTAGTATATCTCTGTTTGCCGTCATTACCCATATGTTCCAAAATGGAACATGTGCTATCTATATCAAGTTCGCCGCTTTTGTAAATGTTGTTCAAATGTTTGGTAATAGCTGGCCTTTTAGTCCCGAACAAGTCGGCTATTTGTTCTTGTGTCAGCCAAACGGTTTCATCTTCCAACCTCACTTCCAACTTGACCGCTTCATCCGGCTGGTATAATATGATTTCTCCCTGTTCCATTGCTTACTTACCTTTTCTTAATTCATCAAGCCTCTGCATCGCACCGCTGAACTTCTCACCAAACATCATATCATCGGGCAAAACAAACCAGGTGGGAATACCTCTCGACTGTGGATTACCTATACATTCATCTTGCCCGTTCTGTTTGCGGTAATCGTCCCATTCACTATAAGCGATGTTCCAACGAATACCTAATTTATAGGTATTTTCCCATTTAATAATAGCCAGTGAATAGGCCGGATCATCTTTGCCGTCATAAATCACTTCTACAACTTCAACCACCCCTTTAGGGGAATTTATAAACTTCGGATTTTTATACGAATAAGTGCTCATGTCTTTTATTTTTTATTTATAGCACACAAAGATACTCAAAAACAAATATATACATATATACATACGTATGATTAACGTATAAAAACATTTATGGTTATTCTAATCTTTGATTAATTCCGGTACAGAAACAAAACGTACCGAAAGACGGAAACAGGATT
>ENA-OXZN01000550-OXZN01000550.1-human-gut-metagenome-genome-assembly--contig:-NODE-550-length-8128-cov-9.910318_pt1 | contig 8128 bp, 21 predicted proteins | sample MGYA00243419_ERZ652802 | MGnify/ENA primary metagenome ERZ652802 (study PRJEB26926, sample SAMN06164824) | human gut metagenome | biome: ENVO:00009003; feature: ENVO:2100002; material: ENVO:00002003...
GACAAGGCATTTTAATTTTAAAAAATAAAAAATTATAAATTATAAATTATAAATTATAAATTATAAATTTATGGAAAAATCATTGGAAAGATGTATGGGGAGAGATCCTCCTCATAGAAAGGAATCCCATTTGTATGAATATTCAAATATATATGATTACAAAGTATGGATGGCGGATAGTTTATTACCTGCGTAAATCCAGAGTGTACTTTTTCAGATTACCTGATGGTACGCCAATCCAAGTATACCCAATATGGTAATTTGGAGATCTGAGGGGTAGTCACACCTACCCCTTATTTTTTATTTAATAGAATTCCTTGACAAAATCGAAACATTTAAGTAGACTTACCTTAAGCCTCGGGGAGTAGGATTCATATACGGTTTATGATGTCTGGGCTCCATGAACTACAAGATGATCTTATATGAGTAATTCAGAAAAAGAGTACCTTGCTAGGGATTTGAGGCAATCGCAATGCAAGCTGACATATCTCGATATTCTTCTCAAGAATGGGAACTTCCCATTCGATGTGAGAAGTAAGTTTGAGAGAGAAAAGCGAACCGTTTGCCTCAAGATATACCTGACAAGGGATATGTTAAATAGGTAAATTGTATTGCGTAGTGTCTAGGAATCACAAGTTCCTAGACACTATTTATTTTCCAAATTTCCTGAAAAGGAAGAAGTGATCTGTTGGATGGTTAATCAAGTATGTAAGTCCCATCATTTTATATGTTCTGCATCCTACGATATTATCAAATTTTAGTCAACATGACGCTTAGATTTATTCGGGTCGCTATGTAAAATATTGTTATTAAGCGGTAAAATTTGAATGTATTTATTTTTGACTATCAATATTTTGTAATTATTCTCAAGATTGATAGCATTACTTTCTTTTAATCGATCTAAATATTTTTTCCCAATATGCTCGTTTGAGAGCATACGACGAGAAAAGTAAATTTTTTTAGATCGATTCATAAGATTTATTCGGAAAGAATTTTTGTACAGAATTCATTAATATCTGAAATATTTATATTTTTTTGACAACCATTTCGTTTTTTTTTTCTCTTTACGCCTGAATTAGAATTGATTTTGTAATGCTCTGATTCAAATGTATTCTGACTTTTTTGTTCAATTTCCAATACCTCTAAACCTCCATTAACTGGTCGTATCTATTTTTGGATATCTCCCTTTAATTCGTAAGACCAGTCCAAAGCAATATTCATTAATTGGCAAAAAGCAATCGGTATTTTTATAAACTAATCCATAAATGGTTCCTTCATCATTTCCATAAAAAGTAAAGATAATATCAAACTCCCTGTTTTTCATTAATCGGTATTACCTGGTAAGAAATAAACTTTAATAAGGTTCCGTTCAGCAAAAATACTTCTTTGCCATTCTCAAAATCATCATCGAATGGAATATGCAGATACCAGTCGCATACTTTTCTAAAATCTTTTTTAAGGTTACGCCTCAAAGCTTTCTTCCTGCTCCATCCGTTTCTTTGAAATGATTTTTCTTCTTTTTCTATTTTGTAGCGCTTTTCGGCTTTTTCAATGATTTCATTCCGAACATCTAGATCACTGAAAAGCATGTCGGCCGCTTCCCGAGCAGTTTTTTCATCTTCGTATGTCAAATAAAAAAGGTCGATAGGAAGGCTCTTTTCAATATTCCTGTTTTTATACACTAAGCAAAAAAGGGTTCCATTATTATTGACATATGTCGATAACGCTGGTTTAATTGTCGTTTGCATAAAATACTATCCTCAGTTCCCAGCTGTCTTTTAAGATTTCTTTATGATTTTTATTATTCAATCTTTTAGGTTTATATTGAATAACTTTTTCATTTGATTCTTTTATTTCTTTATTAAGAGCATTAAATCCATTTTGCAATATATGAATAAGCTTTTCTGGATTGTTAATAAAATCAGCAATCATTTGCTCAACTTCATACTTGTCATTTACAATCTCACAATAATTGTAAGCAGGAAAAGACCTTTCATTCGAATTATCCCAAATAAAGAATTGAATCCATCTATCCTTGCTATAAATTCGAAGCATGGGAGTATTTTTATGAATATCTCCCACTTTACCTTCAAAAATATAAGCTTGATTTTTAAAAATTTTATTCATCTTGGTTTGCATAAAAAGTAATTTTTAATTCGGCCCCGTCTCTAACTGCTTTTTTCTGATTGCTTTTCCTTTGAAACCCTTTCAAATAATACTGGTCCTTGTCCTTAAGCAATTCTTCGTTATGAAACTCAAAAGCTTTTCTTAAGATACATATAAACTCGCCAGGATATTGAATAAATTTATTAATCACTTCATCGGCTTTAAATGGATTCAGGCATTCGCGGTCTTCATAAATCGGCCAGGATGCTTCTCTGGAATTCTTCCAAACAAATGTTGAAATAACTCCGTCTTTAAGGTATACCTTAACCATTGGAGTATTCTTACAAATTTCTTCCGAAGACGGATTTTCAAAAATAGTATATTGAGTTTGAACTTTAATTTTCATTGTTCATCTCTTCTAAGATTTCTTCATATTCTTTTTGAGAAACGCTTCTTATCGCATGGAATAGCACAGGATGTTCAGAATTTTTATGAAAAGAAACTTCTAAAATTTTTCGTTTAAAGAGAATGTCCATTGAAATTTTTCCCAATTTATCCTTTAAAGAATCTTTCTCATAGTCAAAATAAATCTGTTGCTCCTTTTCTTCTTCAAAATTCTGGCTGGAATATTGTTTAGAAATAGGAAATATATCAATTAAACTTTTAATATTCCCAAGTTTAAATTCAATATCTGTAATTAAAATTGTTTGAATATGCCCGTGTAAAGCTAAATTAATGTGATCTGTAAATTTTGTAATAACAATTCCAACTACACCTGTTTTAGTTTGGACAACATCCCAGATATTAATTAATTTCCATTCCATGAACCAAAAACCGTATCAAATACATGATTAAAACTTTCAAAGACTCCCTTTAATCCAATATCTTTAATCCAATATCTTTAATCAATTCTTCAGGATCAATCCATCGCGTCGGTTTGCCTTCGAAAGTATGAAATTTCTGGTCCGAGGACATTAATAGCATATAATTGAATTTTTCATCAATATCGCTGTCGTCCAAATATCCCAGAACAATTTTATCACCTCTCCATTTAGGATTATAAGCAATTACCTGTTTAAAAGACTTAGGTTTTTCTTCAGAGTAAATTTTCCAATTCATGAGTTAAGAAAACGATTAATATAAGTTTTTAAAGCATTAACCTTAAAATAAAAAACTTTTTCGGCTAAACTATACATTTGCTGGCCATCGACATTATATTCATATAGTTTCTGATCATTTTCATAAACATATACTTTAATTCTTTCTCCTTTATAAGGATACATACTTTCTTTGTAATATACAAACTTATAAGGATTACCCGGTTCCTGAAATATTACTTGGTCGCTATCATAATCAACTTTAATATTATCAAGATTTTTACTTAGCTTTTCCAAGAATTCTAAAACTATATCATCATTCATTCTGCTAGACCATCAGTATAATATGTAAAAGGAAGACCGGTATCTTTATCGACACCCATTTTAATAGGTTTGGTTTTAATGATATTATATTTTTCTAAAATAGCATTTTCAATTTCGGAAAGTTTTTCCTGATGATATTCTTTTTGAAGAGAATCAATATCCAAGTTATTTTTATCAATATTAAATTCTTTAGTTAATACCATTATGATCAATTTGAATGGTATTAACTAAAGAATTTTCATCAGTATGAATTCTGATTTTAAGGCCAAAATTATCAAAATAATCTTCGATACAAATATTTTGGCTAATTACTTTATCATCAAAGGTATAATATTTTCCTTTTTTAATATTTTCCTTTATAACTTTTATGATAAGATTTTTTATCATTTTTGTTACTTTCGTTCCTTTATTTCTTGCAAAATTTTCTTATACTTTTTATGAGATATTCTATATGTAAACTTATAATTATGTTCTTCGTTATTCAAATATACCCGAACATGATGTCCTAACAATCCCCATAAATTAAAAATTAAAGATTTATCTATACTATAGATGTAATCTTCATTATTTTCATTTATAAAATTAACAACATAGAAAAAATGATCTTCTATAATAGAAAGATTATCAATAATTTCTTCAGGATTTCCTAATAAAATATTATCAAAATATTCTCTAATGTCACAGGTATTCATCATCAAATATCGCTTTTAAATTCAAAACTTGCTATATAGCTTAATTTGTTGCAATCAAATACATACAAGGAATTACAATAACATCCAGCATAAAAATCAATCCAAGCCCAGTAGTATTACTGAACAACAATTCCTTTTTGGTTTCACAAATTTCTTTCTTTTTAAACCAGGTCCAAATAATAGTAATAGAATCGCCTATTAATAAAAGAGCGCAAAAATTCGCAATAACTGCAACTATTGATAGTATTATATAAATTATAATGTTTATCATAAATATATGTCTATGACTAATGGACCTGTAATGAGTTTAGTTGAAATGCTTAACAGCCAGTTTCCAGTTACTAAGCCTCAACCTGTTACTGAGGCTGATATGACTCCTGAAGAAATTAAGTTAGCTGAAATATTTGAAGCGAAGAAAGCCGAAGAAATTGTTTCTGAAACGCCTTCTGCTGAAGTTAAAACCGAAGAATTAATTAAAGAAGTTAAGCCTACTAAAAAGACAAGGAAAGCCCGATCTTAACACCATTGAATGGTTGGCAATATTCAAATTTATACATTGAATATCCAACATTTAGACGAACATCTTCATCAAGTCTAATTGAAATACCTGTTCCAAATTCAAAAGTTCCCATAGCCGCTTTATATCGGTTTTCTTCGAAACCTGGTCCAAATTGAGACGGCCAATCAACTTTAACTTCTCCATAAGATATTCCGCCTAGAACTTCACCATAAAATCCAATTCGATCAGCATAATTATACTGGACTTTATAACCAAGCATAAATGGATAAATGGTAAGATCTAGTCCAATATTTTTATTAAAATATTCTTTTTCTCCTCCTAATTGGCCAAAAACAAAAGAAAAAGTGTGAGAAAACTTTGAATCAACCTTTTGTTGCTTACCCCATAATGATAATTCGAATCCGGAAAGATCTGGAATATCGAAATTCTCAATTATTTTACCATGCCCTGTATAAGCTGAACCCGAAAGGCTGAGACCATATTCAAGAGCAGATGATGGTAAAATTGCCATCAGAGAAATGATGGATAGGTTTTTAAACATAACTTATTTTTATATTTTTTCTATAAAATCAAAGGTGCTTTACATTTTATCTCTATCATAGAACTCGTCTTTCTTCCACTGTTCTAAAATAGACTTTAGACGGCTTTCAACTTGTTTTCCTCGTTTAGTCCGATAGTTTCTTGCAGCTTCATGAAGGCTTTGATATTCATCTTCATCAAGGAAACAAGTAAGAATAGTTGTTTTAAATTTAGCATCCATTAGGTTAGCAATAAATTTTGTAGGCCCCACAAAGGATATTCCTTGTTAATTTCAATTACAAAATTACCAGGCAACCGGCAATCTATAAAAATTGTTGCTGGCTTATAATAAAATATATCATCATATTCTTCTTGTTCAGCCAGGCCCAACAAGTATTTTTTAAATGTATATGATTCGTTCATTTTAATCTTCGTCTGTAATTTTATACTTTATACCGCAAGGGATACATCTTCCGCCAATAAGGTAAAAATCTCCAATGGGTTCTCCGGCATCATCAAATTTTTTTCTAGAATAGTTTATCTTATACATAGTATCTTCAATAGGTAAAAAACAAGTGAATGCCAATAAATTATCTGAAGGAGAATAAATCTTTTCAGCAAAAGTTAATGTACTTAGTTGTTTTTCTTCAAGCCTTCTTGAAACGTAATCTTTGATTTTGTCATTCATTAGATCTAGTAAGCCTCATGGCTTTTTTAATTATAGTTTGTATATTGTGACTTTCTTTTTTAAGAACTTTAGGAGTCAAAGCTTTTTCTAATTTCTTTTCATCAATTCCCCAAGATAAGGCAATATTAAAAATTTCATCTTTAACCTTTTCCCGAGCTAATTTTATACATATTCCTTGTCTCAAATATAAGTCATAATTAGTCTTATTGTGCCGTATATAAGTCAATATAACTCGAAGCGGCATTTTCAGATCTTTTTTAATAGCAAGTTTCCAATCTTTCCATTTAGGTCCTCCTATAATTTTCTTAAATTCTTTTCCTGGAATATAGGGGGCTTCTATTAATAATTTTCCTTCTTCAGAGTCAAGTCCATATTTGAGAACATAATGTCTTGGATTTTTCTCAAATCTTTCTTTTCGTTCCTTGCTTAATTCTTTTTGAAGAATATGAATATTTTGATTGTTCCAATTCCAGTCAATTTTAATGGGTTCATTTGGAAATATGTCTTTCAAAAGATAAAAATAAACTTTACGTTTCCAGGTATCTTCATTAGATAAATTTCCAGAAAAAATTCTTTTATTATTTTTATAAAGTTGAATCAGATTTTTATTTTCGTCAAGATAAACTTTAAAATCAGAAATACAGTCATTAAGGCATCTTCCAAATTTATACCTTAAAACTTCTCCAGTTTTATCTCGATAAAAAGTCACATAAGAATAATCAACTTCTTTATTCTCCTCCATTTCGAACAATCTCTACTATATTTTCAATTTTATTATCCGGAGGAAATAAAATTATTTTTCCTACTTTATCTTTTTCAGAAAGCAAAACACCGCCATACGTCGTACAATTATCAAGTTCAGAAACAAATATAATTACTTTTGGTTCAGAGATAGTAATAAACCCGGCAACAACACCATCAAAGAAAACTTCTCCAAACCATGGTTCAAATAATTCTTTATCCATATAATCCTCTAAATCCTTTTTGTTTTACTTCTGTAATATTAATTATCTTTAATTCTTTTGGCAAATCATAATTTGGCATCCAATGATGTTTAATAAAAACTGGCTGGCAAATTTTGGTGTTTAATAACTCAAGACATAATGTCAAATGATCGTCATAATGACTCTTTACTCCTCCTTCTAAACCTCTTAATAATTCAACTTTAGATTCTCTTCCAGTTGCAAAAATTGGAATATTTGGAAACAATTTTTCAATAGTTTCACATTCATCTCTGTATCTATATGTTGTAATACAAAGTTTTGCTCCGGATTTTAATTGATTTTTAAAGATCTTATAAGTTTGTCCAATTAATCGGCCAGAATATGGATCATAAAGAGTATCATCAAAATCCCATGAAATCCATTTACTCATTAAAATAATTAAATTATTTTTCTTAAATTTTAATGGTGTCACATTTATATCCAATGTCAATACAAAAATAGATAAACTTTATTATATCAATCTTGAAATACTTCCTTTTATTTTTATGGTAAATACTACAACACTTTTCTTTAAATTTAATATTCAGTTGAGAATATTTTTCTTTTGATAAAAGAAGAACTTTATTATCTAATTCCTCAAATTCTTCTTTTGTATAATTTGGAACATAAAAATTAACCATTAATTTGATCTATTATTTCTTTTATTATTTTACATCTATTTTGTAATATATTTTTATTAAAAAATTTCACAAATGTGAATATAGGCTGAATCTGAATTTTCAGTGGTGCTCAATTGAAAATTTCATATATTATTCTTGAAGATTGCCAAGTCACCTGTTATTTTTCAGAATATATTTCTAATGAATAAAAATGAAAAAATTAAAATCAGATAAATTCCGGACATTTTCATCATTAATGAATGGATTTCAAAGTTATATAGATTTGAATACAGCTTGTAATTCCAGAGAATCCCGATTTGTTACATCAAAATTAGAAGAATATATTATTGCTGACATCTTACAGGGGGAAGTAGCATATGAAGTTGGTTGTGACATTATTAACTCTAAATTATTTCCAAACAAGAAAATTGAAGTAAAGTCAACTCAGAAAAGAATTATTCCTAAGCAAAAAATGAAAAATACCTATATGTCTAATAGGATTATCATTAATAATAATTTTCAAAGTATTGATGCTGTCTCTTATACACATCTCCGAGCCCACGAGACTAGGCATGATCT
>ENA-OXZN01000569-OXZN01000569.1-human-gut-metagenome-genome-assembly--contig:-NODE-569-length-7882-cov-4.653507_pt1 | contig 7882 bp, 7 predicted proteins | sample MGYA00243419_ERZ652802 | MGnify/ENA primary metagenome ERZ652802 (study PRJEB26926, sample SAMN06164824) | human gut metagenome | biome: ENVO:00009003; feature: ENVO:2100002; material: ENVO:00002003...
CGAGATCATGCCTAGTCTCGTGGGCTCGGAGATGTGTATAAGAGACAGGCCACACGCAGATGGCATTGCAATTTACTTAAATCTGCTTCGGGAGGATGTACGGTTACACGGCATTCCGGAGTAGTATACGCCTGATTTCCTACTTTTACGGATGCCGGTGGCAGTTGAAACTCACCGCTTTCCCCGAACCGTACAAAATAACAGAATCCGGTTTCATTTGTCTTGCTTTCCACACCGTTTATGATGGCATAACTGCTGCTTTTATGAGGCTCCGGACCACGTAGCACTTCTATGCTACTGTCAAACTCAGGAGCTGCAACCGAATCGAATTGGGAATTGACCAGTGCATACGTCAATTTCACCTCCTGTCCGGTGCGAAGAATTCCCAGCGTGTCCAACTTTATGTGAAAATACACAGAATCTGCCGTAGCCGAGACATTGGCCCTGACTGTTGGCAACAATACCGACAACAACAGGAGGGTAATCAATCCGCTTCTGATAGTCATGCTTTTGATATGTCTTGTCATTTTTATCATATATGGTAATTTGTAGATACGATATAATTTGTATTCTCCTTCATAATATGATAATGCACCCTACGAATCATCCAGAGAATCAAGTGGATTGGGTATGCTCGATTTGTGTGTACTCGTCACATGAAGATAAATAGATGTGGTCTTGATGTCATTATGACCCAGCAGTTCCTGTATGGTTCTCAGGTCTGTTCCTTGCTCCAGCAAGTGGGTCGCAAACGAATGGCGCAGCATGTGTACATGTACCCGGTGCTTGATTCTGGCATGGCTGGCAGCTTCTTTCAGTACCTTTACCAGCGCACTGGCAGAATACGGTTCTCCGGGTGTCTCTCCCTCGAACAGCCATTTCTGCGGACGGTACTCCTTGAAATATTCCCTCAGTTCCTTCAGCAGTTTTTCCGACAGCAGCGAATACCGGCATTTCCGTCCTTTGCCCATGATGCGTACAAGCATCCTTTCGCTTATGATGTCCTTGGGGGTGAGGTTCAACAGCTCGCTCCGCCGTAGTCCGGCTGAGTATATCAATGAGATCATGCAGCGGTGCTTCCGGTTCGACAGACACGAGAGGATACGGCATACCTCATTACGGCTCAGCACTTCGGGCAGGCTCTTGTACTCTTTGGCGCGGGTAATGCCGCCGTAGTATTGCCGCTTTCCGCCCTTCACCTGCTCGTAGTAGAACTTGATGGCATTGATGCGCATGTTCTGCTGCGATACCGAGATTTTCTTTTCGTTTACAAGATAGAGGATGTATTTGTTGATGTCCGCCACTTTCAGGCGGTCGATGTTGCGTCCTTTATGGTATTCCATAAAGTCGCTGAAATAGGCACGATAGGTTTTAATGGTCGAGGGGCTGTAACGCTTCTGCTCCAGCAGTTCCAGATAGCCTTCCGGCAGTGTGTATTCCCTTTTGGGCTTGGGATGCCTCACATAAACCCTGCTGTAATCGATGTAGGCGTGGGGCGAATAGCGGTCGTAGAAATCAGGCAGCCTGAAAGCGGCAGCAGGGATGCAGGCAGAATTCTCGCCTGTCTTTTCCGCATCTTGCGAGAGCAGTATGCCAACAGCCTCGCTGTCAGCATACTCTATCCGTATGTAATCCGCACCGTTGCGTTTTTCCTTATACAGCACGATGCTTCCTCTCTGTTTCCGAACATGATCCATAGTACTGAATGTGATGTCATACAGATGCAAATATACACAAAGAAACAGAAAAACCAACAGGTTGGTCGGTTTTATTTTGTTAAAGTCCCTCGCTTGGGTATCGTCCGCCGTTCCGGAGTGCCTGCAACCTGTATCTTAGGCTTTCAGCAGCGAATAGAGGAAGTGCAGGCTGCGTGAGAGTTTCCGGGTGTCAAGCCCCTGAAAGAAGGACAGCTCATAGGAGGTTCCGAAGAATATCTGCCAGAACATCGAAGCCGCTTCATCCACATCCACATCCTGCCTGATTTCCCCGCTTTCTTTCGCCTTTTCAATAGCAGCTTTCCACAGTTCAAGGTTCTGGCTGAATATAGCAGCAATCTTTTGTTCCACGCCAGGATAGTACATCCTTACCTGCATCAGCAGGTGGTAATAATAGAAGTTGACACTGCACCCGCCGGAATTGTCCCCGTCGTCCAGCAGTCGTACGAGCCTCTGCCTCGTGTTCTCCACTCCGGCTACATACTGGTCAATAAATTCCTCCAGCGAGTTTGCCGTAAAGTTGAACTTGTTTTTAGTATGCTGGGTATCGAACACGTACCTGTCTGCCACAGCCGTGAACAGGTCCAGTTTGAACGGGAAATAATAGGTCAGTCCCGCTTTCGACAGTCCGCAGGTTCTGGCAATCTCCATCTGACTTGCCTTCTCGTAATTCATCTTTGCGAATATCCGCAAAGCCTTTTCCAGTACTTCATCCCTGTTGGTAAACATATTTCTATATCCATTGGTTTTCTTCTGCGAAGATAGTGATTTCGGGGGGATTTCCCTTCACCGTACCGGTTATTTTCATCCCCCCCGGACACGGCTCTTTCGTTTAAAACAACCTCTATAATCCTTGTTATTCTCCGAAAAACCATTATTTTTGCGCACAGCGATGCAGGAAGCACCGCTTCCGGTGTTTCTTTTTATCGTTCATATAAAATTATTTTTGTAGGCAGAAATCAAATGCGACAGAGGTCGTTTTTTGATTTTCGCCTTAATTTTCGCTATGCGAAAATACGATTTATTTTGCTGATATGCAATATTTTGCATGTCTAATATATAAAAAAGAAACATGCATTCTGCCGTCGTGGCAGCATAATGAAACATCTGAAAGAATTTGTGAAATCAGTGCCGGATTACCGCAGGACAGACAAGGGAAACTACAAATACAAGCTGGAAGATATTCTTCTCCTTGTAATACTCGGACGGCTGGGCAAGTGTATAACAAGACCGGATATAATCAGATTCGGCGAGCGTAATCTGAAACGCTTCCGCTCTTTAGGAATTTTGTTGGACGGCGTGCCTTCTGAACCTACGCTCTGCCGTATATTCAAACATATTGATGATGAAGCCATGTCTGAGCGGATGTCTGAATTTACCTCCACCTTCCATGATGAGCTTGTCGGTTGTGCCGGGGACATCCTCTGTATTGACGGCAAGGCAATGAGAGGGACGGTACTTGAAAACGGACGCAACCCCGACATCGTATCCGCCTATTCCCTTGAAGGAGGTTTCACCCTTGCCACGGACATGTGTGAAGAAAAAAGCAACGAGATAACTTCCGTACCCAAACTATTGAACAAGGTGGATGTGTCAGGATGCATAGTTACGGCAGACGCCATGTCCTTCCAGAAAGCCATCATAGATAAAATCCGGGAAAAAGGCGGTGATTTCCTTATCGAGCTGAAGGCAAACCAGAGGACTCTGCGATATGGGGTTGAGGACAATGTCGAACTTGCAGAGCCTGTGGATGTATATTCGGAAGGCCCTTTTCTTGAACATGGCAGAATAGAGACCAGAGTATGCCGTATCTTTCGTGGAAATGACCTGATTACGGACAGGAAAAAGTGGAATGGAAATCTGACGGTTGTCGAAATACGGACTGCAACGGAGAGAAAATCTGATGGTCAGAAATCTTCCGAGAGGAGGTTCTATGTCTCCAGTTTTCACGGAAGTGCCAGGCGGCTGAGTACAATAGCCAGAATGCATTGGGCAATAGAAAGCATGCACTGGGACCTTGACCGCAACCTGAGGCAGGACTTCATCAGGCGGAATAGTGCAAGGTCCGCCAGAAACCTTGACACGATACAGAGGATGGTACTGGCAATACTTTCGATATGGAAAGGTAAAAGGAAAAAGATCTCCGACAAGGCTAAGGGAACGGCCGAACTTATCAGAGAACTTTCCTTGGACTTTACCGCAATGATACATATGCTGGATCAAAAATGAGATAATTTGTAATTTCAGAGGATTCGTAACGTTTTGGGTATCAATCATAACAAAATCCCTGCTTCCCATAAGAAGTGGGTGGGGGAATTATGTGCCTTTATCTAAGCTTAAATGAAAGAGCCGTGCCCCCCGGATTTCTGCATACCCAGACTGTGCTGTCAGGACTGCCCGCTATGGACACCCGCAGCCTCTATTCTTCCCATTCCATTTCCAGCTTCCCGTTGATGTCATAGCGTTTCCACCGTCCCGTGCGGTGACCGTTGCGGTAGGTTCCGGTTTCCCTTACCTTGTCGTTCTTCACGTAGCGCGACTCGAAGGGACCGGTCTGGCGTCCGTTGACGTAAGTGCTGGTTTCCCAATAGTCGAACCGGTTGTCGCGTACCAGTGACTTCGCCTTGCCGTTGAGCCGTCCAAACTCGTAGGTTGCCTCATAGACAAGTTCTCCGGTTGCCGGGTCGTATTCCCTGTAAAGGCCGTCATACCGGTTGTTCATTTTGTAATATTCCTTGAGCCGAGAACCGGTCTCTCTGTCAAAACGGACTTGAAGCCCTTCTTCATTCCCGTCACGATAGGTTGTGATGTGCAAGGTATCGCCGCTCTCCGCTATCTGCACCCAGGTTCCATCCTTCTGCCCGTTTTTGTAATGGCCGGTTGTGCGGGGCTGGCCGAACAGGTAAAGCTGTTCAAAGTCGCCGTCAAGCAGCCCCTGCTCGTTGTAGTAAGAGGTCTCTTTCAGCTCGAATGTGCCCTTGATGTAGGAATACTGCTTGCCGGTCTGCTTCCCGTCCTTATAGTTGTGTTCCCTGCGCAGTGTACCGTCAAACTCGTAGTACACGTCCTTTCCGTCTTGCTTTCCTCCTTTGTAGAAGCGTTCCATTTCCAGTTTCCCGTTTGTGTAGAACGTGCGGTGGGCACCGTCCAGTTTGCCGGATTTGTAGGATTTCTCTTCCGTCACCCTGCCTTCGTCGTCATATTTCCTGAAGATTCCGTCCTTCCAACCCTCCTTGTAGGAGCCCTTGGCTTTCAGCTTGTTGTAGATGTATTCTTCGTAATCGCCATTGTAAAGACCGTCCTTGAAACGGGCAAGGATATAGGCGGAATGGTAGCCGTCGATAATGCGGTGCTCTCCGTCAAGAGGCTTGTCGCCCGAAATTTCCCGGTGGAGAATACGACCGTCTCCCAGATTTATGGCTGTGATACGGTCTATAGGGTATTCTTTCTGTGCATGGAGCGGTAAAACGCACAGCGAGGCTGCCAACAGCAGAAAATAACAGTTCATTCGTTTCATACTTCAATTGTCTTTAGGGTTATTTCTATTCTTTGAATCTCATTCTTTCTTCAGTGTCCGTATTCCCGGTCAGGATGCCGTCCGGTCGCAAATATACACAAAGAAACGGAAAAACCGACAGGTCGGTCTGTTTTTTTGTTTTGTCATAGTTTCCTCCCGTATTTTTCCGCTTTTACAACAGGCAAGCCGATCACGTTCTGCATGGCAGTGTGACCGGCTTGCAAGAATCGGGCCTACATCTTTATCCCTTTCATCCGGTGCTCATCCTTGGGCTGAAATCCCGGCCGTACGGCAGAGAACCGGTCTGCAATGTTTTCACCGGCAGGATGCTGCCCATCAGCCGTACCGCGTACCTGCGTAACATCTCCCAATGTCGGTCGGGCCTGTTGCTGACCCTCCGTTTCCTTTTCGGCGGTTTCCGTTGCAGGAGGAGCCAGTTCCAGCTGTATCTTGCGGTCGAGTGCGGCAAGTTCGGATTTCAGCTGTTTCAGCTCGTCCTCCTTCTTCCACACCTTGCCCGCTATCTCCTGCAACTGCGGAACCTCCTTTTCCAGCACCTCGTTCTTCGCCTTGTACTGGTCAATGGTGGAAGGTATCTTCTCCAGCGCGTTCAGGAAATTGCGCGCGGCGGCTACCGGGTCAGCCATTGCCAGATGCCCGTTGTTGTAGGTGTACTTGTAGTTTCCCTCCACCACAAAGCGGTTGTCTGTAAACTCCAGTCCCTCTTTGAGCGTCCTTTCGCTGACCACCTTGACGGGGAAGCCGTACAGTTCCCCAATCGGTTTGTACAGTCCGCCCGTAGTGGCGTTCTTGGCTATCTCCTGCAAACGCTTTCCGATAACTTTTTCATCGGTAGAATCTACGCCGTCCACCTGGACCGCATTCAGGCGGTTGCCCTCCTTATTGGTCTTGACAACGGAAAGAAAACGGTTCCAGTCCTCCGTCATGGCTTCGATGACAGCCGTGTTGTTACGTAGCTCTCCCGTCTTGGCTTCCAGCTTGAACTCCGAATCGCGCTTGCCTTTGTTGAACGACTTGCGTTCCCCTTCGAGCGAGGCGATACGCTTCTCTAATTTCGCCTTGTCCAAAAGGTCGGTATTGCCGGAGAGCAACGCCATATACTCCGAGAAGTTCATACCCGATTTTTCGTCCATTGCTCCCTCGTCGATGGTACGTGCGCCCATCGCTCCACTTTTGAGCTGCGAGATGAACGTCTGCTTACAGTGCAGCAGGTTGAACTTGTAGCTGTCCAGCGATTTTTCCACCGCATAGATGATGACATCCACGTTGTTCCCCGCAAAGTGCTTGGCAATCTCGTTGCCGGCCCTGACACCACGTCCGTCACGCTGTTGCAGGTCGGACGGTCGCCACGGTGTATCAAGGTGATGGATGGCGACGCACCGTTTCTGCGCATTCACGCCCGTTCCGAGCATACTTGTGGAGCCGAAGAGCACACGCACCGTCCCGGCATTCATGGCATCTATCACCGCCTTACGAGCCTTATCCGTCTTACACTCCTGAATGAAGCGCACCTCGCCGGCCGGTATGCCGTAGTCCTCCGTCAGCTTCCGCTTGATTTCGCTGTACACGTTCCACCCTTCACCCGGCTGATACGTCCCCAAGTCCGAGAATACGAACTGCGTGCCTTTCTGTGCGTCGTATCTGTGGTAATACTCCGCTATCATCTTGGCGCAGTGGCTCGCCTTGTTGTCGGGATGGTCTTCATAATGCGGGTCTATCATGCGCATATCCAGTGCCATCTTGCGGGCGTAATCGGTGGCGATGAGCATCTTCGCCTTCTCCTCCGTTTCCGACAGCGGCAGTCTGCCCAGCAATGTCGCATCGCCCGTTTTGGCAAATTCCATCAACTGCTTGATGAAATACTCCTGGTCGGGCGTGGGCGGTATGTGGTGCAGTATCTCGTTCTTGTGCGGACGGTCCACGCCCACATCCTCCGCCGTGCGGTAGTCGGTGATTTCGTTGTAGAAGGCGGCAAGCTCCGGCACCTTGATGAAGTAGCGGAAACGCTCCTTCTGCACGATGTTGTTCGTCACGTTGAACTCGAAGTCGGTGGTCTTCTTGGCGAAGATGGCAGCCCAAGCATCGAAACAGCGGATGTCCTGCCGTTCCAGTTCGTTGGGGCGCAGGTATTTGAAGAGCAGGTACAGTTCCGTCAGCGAGTTGCTGATGGTCGTGCCCGAAAGGAACGTAGCCCCCAAGTCCTTGCCCGTGCGTTCCTGTATGGTACGGATGGCAAAGAGCATATTCAGGGCCTTCTGGCTTCCTTCCGAGTTTCCCAATCCCGCCACACGGTCATGACGGGTGTTGAAAGTCAAGTTCTTGAACTGGTGACTCTCGTCAATGAAGATGTGGTCGATGCCCATCTGCTTGAAGTCCACCACATCATCCGTGCGGGACTTGATGGCGTATTCCACCTTCTCCAGCTTCGCCACAAGGTTGTGCTTGCGCTTCTCCAGCCCTTTCAGCATCGCCCGCGACACATTTTTGCCCTGCTGACGCAATACTTCCAGATTTTCCTCCACCGTATCAAGCTCCGCCTGCAGGATGCGCTGTTGCAGCTCCGGACTTTGCGGTATCTTCCCTGTCTCTTATACACATCTCCGAGCCCACGAGACTAGGCATGATCTCG
>ENA-OXZN01000576-OXZN01000576.1-human-gut-metagenome-genome-assembly--contig:-NODE-576-length-7815-cov-4.909278_pt1 | contig 7815 bp, 9 predicted proteins | sample MGYA00243419_ERZ652802 | MGnify/ENA primary metagenome ERZ652802 (study PRJEB26926, sample SAMN06164824) | human gut metagenome | biome: ENVO:00009003; feature: ENVO:2100002; material: ENVO:00002003...
ATCTACACCCTAGAGTTCGTCGGCAGCGTCAGATGTGTATAAGAGACAGGACCAGATTGTTTGTTGTTCTTCCAAGCTTCGAATTTAGCTTCAGCTTCTGCTTCTGTGAATGCGCCTTTGGCAACACCGCCCAGCAAGTGCTTTTTCATGTAAACACCTTCTTTTGACAAGATGTTACGTACTGTGTCAGTAGGCTGTGCACCGCACATTACCCAATGAAGTGCGCGTTCAAAATTCAAATCTACTGTGGCAGGATTGGTATTAGGGTTATAAGTACCAATTTTTTCAGTAAATTTACCATCACGTGGAGCTCTTACGTCTGCGATAACGATTGAATAAAACGCATAGCTTTTGCGTCCGTTTCTTTGCAATCTGATTTTAGTTGCCATTTCTAAATAATGTTTTTATAATTAATGATTTGAATTAATGCTAATAACCCGTATTAGCGGGTGCAAAGGTAAGACTTTTCTTTTGAATCGCAAAGACTTGGATGAGATAAAATATAATTTTTATACAAAGGTGAACGGACATAGTGTTAATCGCTAGAAAAATTATATATTTGCAACAGTTACAATTTAACTAAAAAATAAAAATTATGATTTCACAAAAATTACAAGACGCAATTAATGCTCAGATTGTAGCCGAAATGTGGTCGGCCAATCTTTATCTTTCCATGTCTTATTTCTTCGCTGCGAAAGGCTATGAAGGTTTTGCTTCATGGATGAAAGCGCAGGCTCATGAGGAGAGTGATCATGCTGATGTGTTGGCGCAATATGTGATGAAACGTGGCGGACAAGCCAAGGTGGGGGCTGTGGATGCTGTTCCTCAGGAATGGGCTTCTCCGCTGGATGTGTTCGAGCATGTATACAAGCATGAATGCCATGTTTCCGAATTGATTGACAAACTGGTAGATGTTGCTTCTGCTGAAAAGGACAAGGCTTCTCAGGATTTCTTGTGGGGATTTGTACGCGAGCAGGTAGAAGAGGAAGCTACCGTTCAGGGTATTTTGGACAAGATCAAGCTGGGTGGTGATGTGGCTTTGTATCATTTGGATATTCAACTTGGCGCAAGAAAATAAGCGAAAGAGAAACGAATGCCTGTTTTTTGTCTTCTGCAGATAAAGATGCAGGTGTTTATCGGAAATAGAAAGTGGGTGTGTCAAAATCCAGTTTTTGGAAATATGAATTTATAATTTGAGCATCCTAAAAGACTAAAGAAAGGGTCGCATCAAACTCTGTATTGGTACAACCTTCCGCGATAGCGTATAAGCTATAAAAAAGATAGCCGTCCAGATTTTGGGGCGGCTATTTTTGTGTCTGCTTCCATTTGCCCGGAAGTAAATCACGATATTTTTCTATAGAGGTATTGGGAAACCATGCGGCACAACGGTCTATAATGTCGCATAGGTATTCAAATACGTTTATACCACACCTGTGACAGGTAATGGCCAATGAATAAGTGTTATAATTACTATCTGTAACTTTTCGGAGCAGTCATTTTTGTTTTGACACATTCATCTCCTTGCTTTTTTACAGTATTTCTCTCAGCCATTTTTCTAATTCTCCCGTCCATTGGCGCTTATAGGTAAAGCTGTCGCGGAAACCCCAGCCGTGGCCGCCGATAGGATAGGTGTGGAGGGAAGCAGGGACTTTATTCTTTACCAGCGCCAGGTAATAGCTCACGCTGTTGCTGACGGGTACAGCTCCGTCATCGCTGCTATGCATGATGAAGGCGGGAGGAGTGTCGCCTGTTACTTGCAGTTCATTGGAGTAAAGTCTCACTAGCTCTTCTGACGGGCTTTTCCCTAAAAGATTGTCACGTGAGCCCTTATGGCAGTTGGACAGATCCATGCTTATGACGGGATAAAACAGGATCTGAAAATCCGGACGCGTTCCGGCTGTATAGTGGGTGGCTGCCGTACTGGCCAGATGTCCGCCCGCAGAGGCCCCCATGATACCCACTTTTTGAATATGCCATTCGTTGGCGTGTTCTCTCATCAGCCGGATAGCCTGATGGGCGTCGCTCAACGGTACATCATGGTGTCCGTTTGGCATACGGTATTTCAATACGGCGTATGTGATGCCTTGTGCGTTGAACCAGTCTGCCATATCGTGCCCTTCGTGATTCATTGCCAGGCGTATGTATCCCCCTCCGGGACAAGCCACGACTGCCAGTCCGTTCGGTTTGGCTGCCGGATAAATGGTAAGGGTAGGCTCACTGACATTGGAAATCCGGTTGTTCTCTAATTTCTGCTCGGGAGTGGTGATGCCGTTGGAGTTGGGGGCGCCATCGGGCCATAATTCCAACTCTACAGGTTTCTGGGCAGATAATGCGGTAGAGATTGCAAGTAAACTCATTAGTAAGATTCGTTTCATATAGCTTTTATTTTCACGGTATTTGAAAAAGGGTTATTTTTTCTTTATATGCATACTGGCTTTAACCAGCCATATGATCAGGAGGATATAGGCGGCCATTGACAGCACTTCGCTCAACGGGTTGCTCAGCCATTCTTCGTTGATCAGATTGATACCGCCAAAGCGCATGGCGGCACTGACAACCCCCATCAATGCGCCTCCGGCTATGAATCCGGATGCCAGCAAAGTTCCCTTCTCGCCACGTTCGGCGTTCACCGCCTCGTCTTTGCTGCGGGTAGTGACATACCAATTCACCGCTCCACCTACCAGCAACGGCAGGTTCAATTCCAGTGGAATGAACATACCCAGCGCAAAAGCCAGTGCGGGTACTTTGAAGTAGGTCAGCACCAATGCCAGCACAGCGCCTATTCCGTAAAGCAGCCAGGGAGCGCCTACACCGTTCATCAGCGGGTCTATTACGGCTGCCATCGCGTTGGCCTGCGGAGCTGCCAATGCGCCGGTGGAGAAGCCGTAGGTCTTGTTCAGGATCATGATGACGCCGCCCACAGTTGCTGCCGATACTAGTGTGCCGAGGAATTTCCATGTTTCCTGTTTGGCAGGAGTACTGCCCAGCCAGTAACCTATTTTCAAGTCTGTGATGAATCCGCCTGCCATAGAGAGTGCCGTACAAACCACACCACCCATAACCAGTGCAGCAACCATGCCGGTAGCACCTTTCAGTCCAACGGCAACCATTACTACTGAGGCAAGTATCAGTGTCATCAGTGTCATTCCCGATACAGGGTTAGTGCCGACTATGGCGATAGCGTTGGCTGCTACGGTGGTGAACAGGAATGCAATGCCGGCTACGAGCAGGATGGCTACAATGCTGTGTAATACATTTCCATGCATCACATCAAAAAAGAAGAACAGTAAGATCAGCAGGATGGTGAAGATGGACCCGAAGGCGATTATTTTCATGGAAAGGTCTTTCTGCGTGCGGATGACGTTTGCTTCCACCTTCTTGCCGCCCATCTCTTTGGCGGCCAGTCCCACAGCACTCTTTATAATGCCCCATGAGCGCACGATACCGATCACACCGGCCATGGCGATACCACCGATACCGATACTTTTGGCATATTCCTTGAATATAAGTTCGGGTGACATTTCGCTGATGGTTTGTGTCAAGGCCGGATTCCATGCATTCAGCACTTGGTCGCCGAACAACAGGGCCATACCTGGAACAATAACCAGCCATACCACCAATGAACCGGCACAAATGATAGCCGCGTATTTCAAGCCGACAATATAGCCTAGGCCTAATACTGCTGCACCGGTGTTTATTTTCATCACCAGTTTGGCTTTTTCGGCAACCATCTCACCCCAGCCGCATACGCGGGTGGTGAAGTTTTCATTCCACCAGCCGAATGTAGCTACAATGAAATCGTACAGACCTCCTATTAGTCCTGCAAAAAGCAATGGCTTTGCCTGGCTTCCGCCTTTCTCGCCGGAAACAAGCACTTGCGTACTGGCAGTGGCTTCGGGGAAGGGATATTCGCCATGTTTGTCGCTGACGAAATATTTACGGAAGGGGATGAGGAACAGGATCCCCAAAATACCTCCCAGCAGTGAGCTGACAAACATCTGAAAGAAGTTGACTGTCATTTCGGGGTATTTGTCCTGCAATATATAAAGGGCGGGCAATGTGAAGATGGCTCCTGCCACTATGACTCCCGAACAGGCACCGATGGATTGGATGATGACATTCTCACCTAACGCGTTTTTACGCTTGGCGGCTCCCGATACACCTACGGCGATGATGGCGATAGGGATGGCGGCTTCAAAAACCTGTCCCACTTTTAATCCCAGGTAAGCTGCGGCCGCCGAGAATAATACCGCCATGGCGATACCCCATAGCACAGACCATAGGTTTACTTCGGGATATTTTTTGTTTGGTGACATGATGGGGTGATATTGTTCCCCCGGTTTCAGAGGTCGGAACGCGTTATCGGGCAATCCAACCGATTTTTCTTCTTCTTGTTTCATGTTTCTCTATGTTGTTATTTTTGAAATTTATCATAATAAATGCCCAAAAATAGTGAAAAAATAGAGAAACATCCTCATGATTTGATTAGAATATCTGAAATTTCAATCCAAATGATAGTCTCAGATAGTCATCGGGTTTCAAATAACTGTTGTTGAACGCACTGACAACGTATAAATCGCATGTGCTGATTTCGTAGAATGCGGTGATACTTTTAGAGAACTTCCGGTACTTTTCGGGCACATCGAAACGGACGCGTTGTCCCAGAAAGATATGGGTGCGGATACGGGTGGAAAATCCGTAGTATCCACGGGGATAGCGCTCAGGTTCGCTTGTCCAGAAATCATCGCTGAATACGGTGTTGAAATAGATTCCGGTAGTCAGCGGTTCCAGCGAGAAGTCTTTGCCCAGCCAGATACTCCACGGGATATAATTCTGTTTCAAGGTCATGGTCATCTTGAAATGTTTGGATGAGTAGCGGGGGATGAAGCCCAAAAGAAGATCGGTTTCCCATTGGCCTCTTTTTCCATAATCCCAGCCTATGCCCCAGGATAACAGGCCCATTCCACCGGCGTACTGTAATTTGGTGTGGGTGGGGATCAAAGCTTCCCACGCACGCCTGTAACGGTGTACGCGCTTGTCGTATTTATGGTGCCGGTTTGGCATTTGGGTTACAATATCTTCCTCTTGGTTTTGAACGGAAGGAGAGGAGACAAGTATGCTGTCTTTGGATAAGATGGAGTAAAGTGTATTATTTTCTTGGGCTTGTGCCGTAAAAGGCAATAGTGGCCACAATAGGTTCAGAAATATCTTTTTAAAATTCAACTGTTTCATAATCGTAGGTTCCATCTTCTTTAATGGTGAATAATAAGTAGATGCGTTTGTCTATGCAGGGGCATTGGAAATACAGAACTCCGTCGTTGAATAGATCATCTACTGCGAATTTGTGTTCATGGCCGTAAAGACAGAACTGGACTTTGGGGAACTGGTTGACGTATAGTTGGAAGATTTTTGCTACATTGTTGTTGAATACAAATTCAAAAGGTTTTACGTGCATTGCGAATACCGTTTTTTCTATTTCAGGCGACAGGTTGTTCAGTTCATTTTCTATAAAATTGAAATCGGGAACCGGTTCCGAATAATCATATTCCATCGCATTGGTATTGAGGCAGATAAAGCGTACATTTCCGGCTGTGAAGGCGAAGTTGGGATCTCCATAAATGGCTCTGTATGCGTCTTCACCTGTACCCAGGCAGTCGTGGTTGCCTAAAAGGCATACGTAGGGCATCTGGAATTTGTTAAATATGTCCCGCATCCATATGAATTCTTTTGTGACGCCGAAATCGGACTGGTCTCCTCCGTGAATGACAAAGTCTATGTCACCACGGGCATTGAGGGCTTTTACAACATCTTCGGTAGAGTTGTACCATCGTTGGGTATCACTGATCATGGCAAAGCGGATTGTTTTTTTGCCTTGCATTTTGTTTTCTATCAACTGGATGTTTTTGTTGGTCAGTTCTCTTTCTCCTGTAATATGTACATCGTATGGATGGGTTTCCAGCATGTCACAGCCACTGAAACAGAGGGCCAGCAGGACAAAGAATAATAGCTTGTTTGTCATTGTTCTCTTAAATTTGCTGCAAAGTACGTTATTTTAATCAGAATAAGAGTGGCTTATTATTGGGGAAAAATGTTCTTTTTTTCTTATTTTTTTGTCTTTACTTGGATACAGGCAGGCGGGGCAGTGTTTTCCGGATATAAAAAGAGGATGTATCAAACTCGAATCTTCTTTTGTTTTGATACATCCTCTCTCTTATGATGTGAGAATTCTATTCTGCAACTGTGCCTTTCGGGGTCATATCACCTTCTATATAAAGACGTGTCATTTCATTTTTCCCGTTTGTGCGGATAGTGATTGATTTCTTGAAATGTCCCGGAAATTTGCCGGCTCCATTATAAGTCACTGTTATCTGTCCACTTTCACCCGGTTTGATGGGCTCTTTAGGATATTGGGGAACAGTACATCCGCAAGATGCGATCGCTTGATGGATGACCAAGGGACCGTCTCCCGAATTTTTGAATTTGAAAACGCAAGTAACTTTCGGGCTAGACTCGGGGAATGAACCGAAGTTATGTGTTGTTTTCTCAAAGGTTATTTCTGCTTCTCCTTGAGATTGCCATACGGCTGCGTATGTGGTTAACCCTATAATCAACAATAATGTTGAAAGCAAAATTTTCTTCATTAGTTCCACTTTTTAAAAATTATCGGGGCTAAATTACTGTTTTTTTTATAAAAGGTCTTTAACTGTTAGTGAAATAAATGGTAAATTAACACCTTTAAAAATAAGGGACAAAGATAATCAACCCTATGAGGGCGGCAAAGATAGCGCAAATCAGTACGGCTCCTGCCGCTATGTCCTTTACGTCTCCGGCTATGGGATGGTAGTCTGGTGATACCAGGTTTACCAGGCGTTCTATGGCTGTGTTGAATGCTTCGGCAGCCAGTACCATTGCAAAGCACAGGAGGATGACAAGCCATTCGGTGCGTGTTATTTCAAACCGGATGCCTGCAATGGTTACGGCGATGATGGCTGCGCAATGTATCCAGGCATTGTGTTCCTTGCTTAAAAAACTACATACGCCTTTCCAGGCGTATGTAAAGCTTTTTAGTCGTTTATGCAGTTCATTCATTTTTTTAAGTTTGGGGTGAGTTTATCCTCTGTTTACCTGTTTTACTCCTTTTACTGTCTTTATCTTTTTTACTAATGATTCCAGCTTTGAAGTATCATCTACCATTACGGTCATCATGCCGCTGAACAGCCCGTCGTGCGAGTCGATACTGATGGAACGGAGCAGGATATCGTTTTCCTTATTGATAATGGAGGTGATATTTGTCACAATTCCTATATCATCATGGCCAACGATGCGCAGCGTGATGGGGTATTGTTTGCCGTGGCTTTTCCCAGCCCAACGCGCCTTTACGATACGGTAGGCGAAACGTGATTGCAACTCCCGTGCATTAGGACAGTCGGTACGGTGTATTTTGATTCCTCCGCTGATGGTTACAAATCCGAATACATCATCGCCATAGATAGGGTTACAGCATTTGGCTAATTTGAAGTCCAGTCCTTTCAAATTCTGATCAATGACCAGTACGTCCTCTTTGAAGGTCTTGTCGTCCTGTGCTGTCTGCATGCTGAAATTCTCGGCGCTGCGATAGACAATATCTTCCCGGTTTTCCGTTTCCTTTTTCTTCAGTTCCAGGTATTTTTCGATGATGTCGTTCGCATCTCTTGTCTCGTTGGCTATGTCCTGGTAGAACTCGGTTACGGTTTTGTATCCCAGCTTTTTTATCAGGCGCATCATCACTGCTTCATCGTATTCCAGTTTGCGGTTCTTGAATTTACGTTCTATGGT
>ENA-OXZN01000589-OXZN01000589.1-human-gut-metagenome-genome-assembly--contig:-NODE-589-length-7758-cov-4.490588_pt1 | contig 7758 bp, 6 predicted proteins | sample MGYA00243419_ERZ652802 | MGnify/ENA primary metagenome ERZ652802 (study PRJEB26926, sample SAMN06164824) | human gut metagenome | biome: ENVO:00009003; feature: ENVO:2100002; material: ENVO:00002003...
GCTCGGAGATGTGTATAAGAGACAGCTATTATTCTTTAATATACTGTACTATGAATAAACTTCTTGTCTTTGTTTTTTATTTATGTAGTGTCGTATATGTTTTTGCCCAAAGTGAACAAAAATACTCGGCTGTGAATCCGGCTTTGTTTCTATACACTACCGATGATGTATATATAAAGCCTTTGACCAAGTATAATAATGGCAGCAACATCATAAGGCCTAATCCTACTTTATATCCTTGGGAAACATATCTGGAAAATGGCATGCCCAATATTATCAGAGACCCCAATGGAAATCTGTCTATATACATCTCAAGCTGGGTGGCTTATTCGGCTACACCTCCCTCTAAAATGGGGGTTATGGTCTATACTAACAATACAAACGATGTAAATGCCTGGCAACGTCCCGATGCCGGTTTGTATTGGTATAATCCTGCGGGGAAAACCGGCGATGATAAAATATCATCCGTATATGCCAGCGGCTATCAGGCTACTAACATTGTAGCGGTTGATGTGGAAAGTTTTGGCATATATGATGATTATCAAATCCGGAACAAACCAATCAAGCTTATTTACCTCCCTCAACGGGAGTCTAAAAACAAAATGCTTGCAGGGTATGAAATGAATAAGACCTTTACTGCCAATGGTGTCCTGCAAGATTTTGCCACAATGAAAAACGACAGGGTCACCAATCAGAAAAAGTACACGTTTAAGTTTATAAACGGAGACACCCACATGAATTATTTCAAGCATAATGGGAAATATTATTTTGTCTCTCGTCTGAACGGAAAACGGTCTGCACTGAAACAGGGAGAAACATTGCCCTTGCGCCCTGATGCCCGAAAAAGGTATCGCAGGGAGACCGTAACGGAAATAGGGCCGCAGTTGGTTTCCAAAAATGTGGATTTTACCATTGCTTTGGACATGTCAACCTTACGTTGGGAGCCATACAGTATGCAGCCTGTCCGTTTGCCGGATTTTGAGAAAGACATCTGGTGGGGACTGGTGACAATGTTTGGAACCGAAGGCGATGTAGAGGTGCAGCACAAACAACGTACGGAACTGGCCATATCTAATGACGGAATTAACTGGAAATATCTGAAACCGGGAATTCCGTTTTTGGATAATGGTACCGATCCTCAAAGTGACGACTATGGATGTATCAATATCGGGAAACCGGTTCTGAACACCCGCTTCTCCACAAATCCGTTGGATACTTATTATTTTTATGCAGCTTCCAACATCAGGCATGTGAAGGGTAGGAATCCGGGAATCTCACTTGCCATTGGAAAGTATGGTAAAATGGCAGGGTTGAAGGCGGAGAATACGCCTAAGAATTTTTATTCGATGGAAGCCGCTACTTACCCTATATCAGTGGATGATATGCCTAAGTTTTCCATGTATAATGCTTTCAGAGAGGGAAGCAGTTTTTTCCCTTATATTCTTGCCGATGTTACTGATGATCCCCGGGGGAAGTCTTTGACCGAGTTAAACAGTTATGCGGCGGTGCTGATGTATTCGTTTGTGGCAAGTGGCGATCATGGGAAAGGAGTCTTTTTGGGTGGTACTTTAGGAAGTTCGGTGAAGGGCACACATACAATTTCGGACAATTATGAGGCGGTTGGGTTCACAACGCAGGGAAAGGACGGAAGCAGTAAATATTTCTTGCTGGAGTACTTGCGGGACTATTCGCAATTACATCCTCAGGAGATTGTGTCCATAAAAGATTTTCCGGAATTTCCGGTGGTCTTGCAGGCTATGACTAAAAATGCGGTTCTGTACGGAATAAAGTTCAGTAAAGGTAAGGGAAGTGATGAGGCTTCGCTCGATCTGACTGCTCCTTCAAATTACGAGGGGGGAAACTTGTGGAGCTATATACCGGCAACTCCGTCTTCTCCTTATTCTACTCAAGACTTCAGTCACCTTGTCAGGTTACCCAATCAGAAAATGCCTGTTGACAAGACTATGGGATCTATTGCTGTGAAACTCACTCCGGTTTCCGGTACGAGTCAACAGGCTGTTTTGAGGTTGTATGGAACTGAAAATGATGATATAGGCATTTATTATAACTCTTCCGGAGCTTTTCAATATGAAATGAGAAAAGACGGTATTCCTTTCGCAAATATGACGATTGCTCCGCCCACAGGGAAGAGTTTTGCCAATAAGGAAGTGATACTCACCTTTGAGGCAGTGAAGAATACTGACCGTAAATATGCAAAGTCTCAAAAAGAAGAATCTGCTGTCTTTAGGGTTTCGTGTCCGGTCATTAACTATGAAAAGGTAGTTCAACAGGACATTTTATGGAATTGGAAGCATACGGCAGAAACTATAACACCGGCAGATAGTGCCAATGCAAGAGGTTTTGCCTATTTGGAACTTTCTTCTTTTGTGGCAGGCATGAATAAAATAACAGTCGGTGCCAAGAACAGCTCCTCTGCGGAACCTTTTAGGGGGAGCATCAGTCACGTAGAAATAGCGCCGAAACTGCCTGCCGGTACTTCCGACTTTTGGAATTCTGCCAATTTGCAAGCTATATTATCCTCCGGAAGCTCAAATAGAAAAGAGATTGAGTAGGAGCATGGTTGTAGGACTGAACTTTTATTGAGGAAAATGAAGTATAATTTTAAAACTGAAAAACGATGAAAAGACATATTTTATTTATTTGTTTGATATGCGGATTTTATTCCGGTGTGAATGCACAGACGTATTATAACATGTGGCGAGGTTTCGGTGAAGCCGGTAAGCCGGAGTGGATTGCTAACTTGTCATTAGCCACAGGAGATAGCTATACAGGCATAGGTTTTACATCCGGCTCCATTTGCCGCGGATTTGTAAACGGAGGTGGTAAATGGGGATTTTTGAGGCCGGGAAGCACGTCGGATCCAAGCCGTTTGAGTAGTATCATCAGCAATATTTCTCAATTAACGGTCGGAGTGGAAGGATGGGTTGGAGCAGAAGGACTTTCTGCCAGAAGCCTGACTCCGGGTACTGAAACGACCCTTGACTTGGTGGCTGCCAGCGGAAAAACAAGCATTACGTCTAATGTGGACTTTCAAGGCCTGCACATTCAATCTGTGAGAGCGAAGCGTATCTATATGTACGATGATGTTCTCTTTAATCAGAAATTCTGGACAAGCATGGGCATCGGGAGAAACGACGATCCCACTATTGATAATCCGAATAACAAGATGCTGCGCATTGGAAGTACAGGGTCGATTGGCTTTTGGGGAAACGGCCAAGTGAAAGCGGACGATGCCCCCAATCTTTTGATTACTACGGAGGGAAAAGTGCGGATTGGCTCAGTCAGTAATCCTCATAAATTGAATATCGGAGGAGCCATCTTTTTAAAGCAAAAGAATGTGGAGACCCTTGTAGGAGTTAATAGTGATTCTACCTGTACATGGATCGGAACTTTTTCCAATCATGGTTTCCTCTTGGGTACGAACAAGCGTAGCTGTTTCTACATAGACCCGGTACAGCGTAATCTGTATGTAGGAATTACGGAAGTACAGGCTGCCCAAATACGGGAGGATCTGAAAAATAAGTACGGCATGTTTGTCTATAAGGGTATCCTTTCCGAGGACTATGCCATTGCTCCGAAGTCAACTTGGGCGGACTTTGTCTTTTCGCGCAACTACAACCTGAAACCGTTGAAAGAAGTGGAATCTTTCATTGCTGAAAACGAACATCTTCCGGATGTTCCGTCGGCTGCCCAAGTGGCGGAAGAGGGCTATTCGCAACATGATATGAATAAGGTGCTGTTGCAGAAAATAGAAGAGCTGACGCTGTACATCATTAAGCAACAAAAAGAGATAGAAGAATTGAAAAGAAGATGATAAGTCTTTACAAACGTAATGCGTCGGAAGATGACTCCCATATTCAGGGTATCTCAGTCGTATACTGAGATACCCTAAGTATACGACTGAGATAGACTCTGTATACGACTGAATCAACCTATTTCGTTTGCCTTGATAATCAGTTAGTTGCAAAAGAATATTTTAATGGTAATAAATCTTTTCAATTAGATGGGGGAATATGAATCAGCCCCGACTTTTGATTCATGTCAATAACAATGTATAGAAAATGAAGAAAGTGATTAGTTTGTCCATCATGCTGGCATTTGTCCTGATGATGAAAGCGCAAGAAAAAGTGTATCAACCCACCTGGGGGTCATTGGACAGCCGTCCTGTGCCGTCATGGTTCGGTAATGCCAAGTTCGGGATATTTATCCATTGGGGACTGTACTCTGTGCCTGCATGGTCGCCGAAAGGCACGTATGCCGAATGGTACAAGCATTGGGCAGACAAGAAGGATCTCTTTGGAAACGGGGATTTTAAGGGGGATGAGGTATATGAATATCACAAAAAAATGTATGGAGAGAAGAGCTATGCCGATTTTGCAGCCATGTTCAAAGCCTTGGACTACAACCCTGTACAATGGGCGGAACTGTTTGAGAAAGCAGGAGCCAAGTATGTGGTGCTTACCACAAAGCATCACGACGGCTATGCACTGTGGCCAAGCAAGGAGGCTTCACGAGATTTCGGACGGCCTTGGAACAGTATGGATATCGGTCCCGGAAGAGACCTTGTGGGAGAGTTTACGGAAGCTGTCCGCGGCAAGGGACTGAGAGTAGGGCTGTATTATTCCATGATAGGGTGGGACAGTCCGCTGTGTATGCGCGGAAGAATGGACTGCTATGTGAAGGAGCATCTGTTTCCGCAGTGTAAGGAGCTGGTTACCAATTACAAGCCGGACTTGCTTTGGTCGGACGGAAATGGCGGATACTCGGAAGATACTTATAAAATAAAGGACTTTCTGGCATGGCTGTATTCAACAACGGATGTAAAGGACAAAGTGGTGGTCAACGACCGGTGGGCCAAAGGCATGAAGCATGTGCATGGGGATTTCTTCACCTCGGAATATAGCACATCCGACTTGGACGTGGAAAAACCTTGGGAGGAATGTAGAGGCATCGGCTTCTCTTTCGGATTGAACCGGAATGAAGATATTGAGGACTATTCCTCGCCCAAAGGTCTGGTGCTGACTTTGACTAACATTGTTGCCAGAGGTGGCAACCTGTTGTTGGGCATCGCTCCGGACGCCAACGGAAAGATACCTCCCGTCATGCAGGAACGTCTGCTGCAAATGGGCAAATGGCTGGCTGTGAACGGTGAAGCCATTTACGATACGCATAAGTGGAGAGAGAGTTTCCAATGGTCGGCAGGTGCAAGAGAGGGATTGAAAAAAGGTAAGTATTACGTTAGCGGCGATGCCATCTTGGCGCAGACCGTATGTCCGAAAAAAGGGCAGGCTGTGAAGGAAGCCTTCTTCACCCAGTCCGCCAAGGGGGATGTGTATGCCATCCTGCCCGTCTTGAAAAGTGGAAAGTTCGTGTTGAAAAACATACAATCTACTAACAATACAAGAATCTCGATGTTAGGTTTGAATAAGACATTGCTTTGGAAGCAAAAAGGCAAAAACATTGAGGTTACAATTCCTGTCATTGAATATGGAGAAGCTCCATGCGATTATGCGTGGACGCTCAAGCTGGAGAATGTGAAATAATATGTAGCTATGAAAAAAGTGACCGGCTTATTGATCATTGTAGTGACAAAGTCAAGAATCCCCGTTATATACGTTACGCTTGGCAACCCTTTACACGTGCCAATCTGGTTAATGGTGCAGGGCTGCCGGCGTCTACGTTTATTGCCTCAAGGGGGCAGAGGTATGAGTACCAACTGTGCTTTCTGATATAAAAAAAAGCTGCACCGAACATGGCGCAGCTTTTTTATATCAGAAATGTTTTATTGCTTAGTCAAACAGACTCTTGAACTTCTTGAAGATTTTTTCCTTGATGGAAGTGTTCGGCTTGAAGTTGTCCGAGCTTTCCATTTCTTCCAATGCTTTTTTCTCTTCTTTGTTCAGGGTTTCAGGGACATAGACGCTGACATTCACCAATAAATCCCCCGTTCCGTATCCGTTGACGTTGGGCAAACCTTTGCCACGCAGGCGGAGAACCTTGCCCGGTTGCGTACCCGACTCGATTTTCACCTTTACTTTTCCGTCAATGGTGGGTATCTCCACCGCACCGCCCAATGCTGCGGTTGGGAAGCTAAGGAGCAGGTTGTATATCAGGTCGTTTTCATCGCGGATCAGTTCCTTGTCCTGCTCTTCTTCTACGAGAATCAGCAGGTCGCCCGGCACACCGTTGTGCTTGCCTGCATTACCTTTGCCACCCATAGAGAGCTGCATGCCTTCGGCTACGCCTTTGGGAATGTTTACGGTAACGACTTCCTCACCGTACACGATACCTTCACCGGCACACTCCTTACACTTGTTCTTGATTACTTTGCCTTCACCGCCGCAGGTGGGACAGGTGGTGCGCGTCTGCATCGTTCCGAGAATGGTCTGCTGGTTGCGGATCACCGTACCGCTGCCTTTACAAGTGGGGCAGGTCTCTGCACCTCCGTCTCCTTCGGCGCCGGTTCCATGACAGTGACTGCAAGGCACGTACTTTTTCAGCTTGAATTTCTTTTCTACTCCGGTAGAAATCTCCTTGAGGTTTAGTTTCACTTTGACCCGTAAGTCAGAGCCGCGATACCGCCGTTGCTGTTGTGCGCCTCCGCCGCCAAATCCGCCGAAACCACTGAAGCCGCCGTCAAAACCACCACTGTGTCCGCCAAATATGTCGCCGAACATGGAGAATATGTCATCCATGGACATGCCGCCGCTGAAACCGCCGAACGGACCGCCATTGCCGGCTGCGCCGCTCATTCCGGCATGACCGAACTGGTCGTAACGGGCACGCTTGTCCGGGTTACTTAATACATCGTATGCTTCTGCCGCTTCTTTGAACTTCTCTTCGGCTACCTTGTCGCCGGGGTTTTTGTCCGGGTGGTATTGGATAGCCTTTTTGCGATAAGCCTTCTTTATCTCGTCTACCGATGCTGTTTTCTCGACTTCCAGTACTTCGTAATAATCTCTTTTTTCCATATAACTGTGTATGTTATTCTCCAACCACTACTTTGGCATGGCGGATTACTTTGTCGTTTAGCATGTAACCTGTTTGCACGCAGTCCAGAATCTTGCCTTTCAATGCCTCGTCGGGAGCCGGGATTACGGCAATGGCTTCATGGTAGTCTGTATCAAGCGGTTGCTCTTTGGTTTCAATTACTTTGACGCCGTTGTGTCCCAGTACCGTCATGAATTTGTTATAGATGAGCTCTACACCCTCTTTCACAGCAGCCACGTCGGTGGCAGTCTCCATATTCTTCAAAGCACGTTCAAAGTCGTCCACAATGGGGAGGATACTGCTGATGCTCTTTTCACCGCCGTTCAGGATCAGTTCGGCTTTTTCTTTCATCGTGCGTTTGCGGTAGTTGTCGAACTCGGCGGAGAGACGCAGGTATTTGTCTTTCTGGTCTTCAATCTCTGCGTGGGCTTTCTCCAATTCTTGAGCGAGCTTCTCTTCCTCAGTCAGGGTAACTTCCTCTTTCTCGGTTGCCTCTTCACCGTTCTCTTCCGGAACAGCTTGTGCTTTCAACTCTTCTTCGTTGATGTTTTCTTTTTCTTTAGAGTCCATATTGTTATGCTTGTTATTCTTATAAAATGGTTTTGCTTTCATTGTTGTTAAGGGTTTAAGTTAATATGATACGGTTTTAATAGCAAAAACTTTGCCAAATTGACGGCTTTTGCCAAAAACGCTGCAAAGGTAATATTTTTATGTCAGATTGACAGCGTAATGTGCTATAAATAGAGC
>ENA-OXZN01000628-OXZN01000628.1-human-gut-metagenome-genome-assembly--contig:-NODE-628-length-7493-cov-4.055391_pt1 | contig 7493 bp, 9 predicted proteins | sample MGYA00243419_ERZ652802 | MGnify/ENA primary metagenome ERZ652802 (study PRJEB26926, sample SAMN06164824) | human gut metagenome | biome: ENVO:00009003; feature: ENVO:2100002; material: ENVO:00002003...
CGAGATCATGCCTAGTCTCGTGGGCTCGGAGATGTGTATAAGAGACAGATATTAGCATAGCCAAATTCCGGCTGTGATATAATACGAACTTCCCATCCTTGTTCTAATAAATATTTCACCAAATGAGAACCTATATAACCGGTAGCACCGGTAATAATACATGAATGTTTCATTTTTCCAAATATTGATTTATTTCACCCACGCACAACTGATATACTGCTCCGGACTGATATTTCCTATACCAGTCTACCACCAACTTCATGCATTGTTCTATATTCATCCTCGGCTCCCATCCCAACCGGAACTTCGCCTTGCTGATATCCAGCATCAGCAGCTTTGCTTCATGTAACGCATCAGGAACTGAAATATCTTTCAGCTCACCACTGCCATAGTTTTTAACTACTTTAGTTGCAACATCCCAGACGGTAGAGATACTTTCCGTCCTCGGCCCGAAATTCCAACCCTCACAATATTTTGTAGGTTCGTCCCACATCTTTTGCGCAAGAAGCATATAGCCACTAAGAGGTTCGAGCACGTGCTGCCACGGACGAATGGCTTGAGGACTACGGATTTCAATAGGTTTGCCCATTTCCAATGCCCTGATACAATCTGGAATAATACGATCCAGCGCCCAATCACCGCCACCTATCACATTACCGGCTCTAACACTGGCTATACTCTTACCATGCTTTTCATATTCTTCTGGATTGAAAAAACTCCTGCGCCACGAAGCAATCGCTATCTCGGCTGCACCCTTACTGCTGGAGTAAGGATCGTAGCCACCCATAGGTTCGTTTTCGCGATAACCCCAAATCTGTTCCTTATTCTCGTAACACTTATCAGTGGTTATCATCACGCTTACTTTAACACTATCCGTAACACGAATTGCTTCGAGAATGTTAATAGTACCCATAACGTTGGTTCGGTAAGTTTCTACTGGTATGTCGTAACTAAGGCGCACCAATGGTTGGGCTGCCAAATGAAACACAATATCCGGGCGGTATTCGCGAAAAATAGCTTTCATCCGTTCACCGTCGCAAATGTCGGCACGAATGTCAGCTTTAATCCGTTTTCCGATGCCGGAAAGGACAAAGTTGTCACGTTCACTGAAAGGTTCTTGAGCTACACCTATAACCTCTGCACCAAGCTCATGTAACCAGATGGAAAGCCAGCTCCCCTTGAAACCGGTATGACCAGTGACAAGTACACGCTTTCCATGATAGAAGGCATTGAAAATGTCTATCATGAATAAAATAGAATAAGTAAAATGGATGATTAATGTTGTTTCATCATGGTAGCACGAATGGCCACTATATAAAGAGTACTTTTCGTAAAACGATATACTATACGATATTTTGGATGAAGAAGGAAGCTATAATACTCGTTTTTGATGTAGAATATTGCTCATCCAATAGTCCAATAAACGGGGAATGCGACAATGTAGAAAGACATTATAGACGTCATCAACAAAATGCTGTGTGCTGTATTATTTACTTCACACATATACCATTCCGCCACTTTCTGAATAGTACTCAAAGCTCTTTTACGTACAACGATATTCAGTGTCCCCATTGTGCAAAAAAAGCATTCACTTCTGCCTTTGTAGCATTACCTCCCGATTCCGACAACCGAAGTTCTTCCGCAAACTCTTCATCAGAATAGATACCAGGCATTTCATCTGCATGCAGCAGTACCAAACATTCCTGCAACTTCCTTTCATCAGTAGTGGTATCAAGAGAAGCTATTATCCTATTCTTCAAGCTTTGGAGATAAGATACTTTCATTTTCATGGCAACATGCCTTTATTTATTATTAGACAAATAACGGTATTTTATCCGACACTAACAAATATTTCAAATAGTATTGTTCAATTTGTCACCAGACTTTCCAAGGAGCATGATTTCTATCCCACATCTCATTCAACTCCGTATTATCACGAAGTGTATCCATAGGTTTCCAAAATCCCGTATGACGATAAGCATGCATCTTACCATCGCCGGCTATACGTTCCAAAGGAGTACGTTCAAATATAGCCGTATCGTCATTCTCTGGAATATAATCGAACACCTCAGGCTCACAAACAAAATAACCTGCATTAATCCAATTACGGTCGCCATCAGGTTTTTCTTGAAAAGAAAGTACCTTGTCAGTACTCAGGTCTATCTGCAAAGCACCAAATTTACCTCCCGGTTTATATGCTGTCAATGAGAGAATAGCCCCCGATGTTTCATGTACGGCAATAGTATCAGTAATATTCAAATCTGCAACTCCGTCTCCATATGTTAGTAAAAAACGTTCGTTACCAATGTATTTCTGAACCCGTTTAATGCGTCCGCCAGTTTGAGTATTCAAACCTGTATCCACCATGGTTACTTTCCAGTTCTCCGAATGGTTATCAAGAATTGTAGTGGTATTATTAGACAAATCCACAGTCATATCACTATTATGCCGGAAATAATTGGCAAAGTATTCTTTAATGACATACTGTTTGTACCCGCAACAGATTACAAATTCATTGATTCCATAATGACTATATGTCTTCATTATATGCCAAAGGATAGGTTTCCCACCTATTTCAACCATAGGTTTAGGAATAAGGTTGGTGGCTTCACTCAGACGTGTACCGAGCCCACCAGCAAGTATTACTGCTTTCATTTCACAAACTCCTTGATAGTGGTTATCATATAATCAAGCATCTCATGAGTCATACCCGGATAGACACCTATCCAAAGTGTGTTGTTCATGATAAAGTCTGTACCGTCCAACTTACCGACGACACGAAATCCCTCACCCGAACGACGCATCTCGTCAAAAGCCGGATGCTTCAACAAATTACCGGCAAAGAGATTGCGGGTCTGTATCTTCTTGCTTTCCAGATATTGGGAGAACTCGTTGCGAGTGAATCCCGCATCCGCTTTCACCGAAATCAGAAAGCCGAACCAGCTTGGATTTGAGTTCTTCTGCGCTTCAGGAAGTATCAAACCTTGAGTACCTTCAAGTCCTTGTTTCAAATAAGAAAAATTCTTGCGGCGTGCTTCAACAATTCCATCCAGTTTATCCAATTGCGCACAACCGATGGCAGCCTGCATATCAGTCACTTTCAAATTATAACCGAAATGGGAATAGACATATTTATGATCGTAACCCAAAGGGAGCTCACCGAATTGTCTGGTAAAACGACAACCGCAAGTATTGTCCACACCGCCTACACACCAACAGTCACGTCCCCAATCTCGGAATGAATTCACAATCTTATGCAATTGGGGATTGTTTGTATAAACAGCACCACCTTCTCCCATAGTCATGTGGTGGGGAGGATAAAAACTACTCGTACCTATATCTCCAATTGTACCTGTCTTCTTTTCCTCACCATTAATTATATAAGTTGAACCTAAAGCGTCACAGTTATCCTCTACCAGCCAAAGATTATACTTGTCACAAAAGGACTTTACAGCCTCCAGATTAAAAGGATTACCTAATGAATGTGCAATCATAACAGCTTTTGTCCTGGCAGAGTATGCAGCCTCCAATTGTGTCACATCAATATTATATTCAGGAACAGTGACATCTACAAACACTGGAACAGCCCCATACTGAATACAGGGAGTTACAGTGGTAGGAAAACCGCAAGCTACTGTAATCACTTCATCACCACGCTTGACTTGGCGTTCCCCCAATAAGGGTGAAGTTAGCGCTGAAAAAGCTAACAGATTTGCTGAAGAACCGGAATTTGTCAAAGAACAATACCTTACTCCCAACCATTCTGCAAAGCCTTTCTCAAATTTACGTGCCCATGGCCCGGCAGTTAACCAAAAATCAAGGGAAGAGTCAACCAAATTAACAAGTTCATTCTCATCAAAATAACGCCCTCCATAATTCACAAAAGTCTTACCGGGTTCAAAAGATTTTTCTTGTCCATGAACTTCTGCATAATATTCTTTGGCCAAAGCCAAGATTTGCTGTTTAAGTTCGTCTTTTCTATTCATAAATACAACTTTTTATTTCTTATCTCTCAAATAATCCCACCACAGATTCAGCCCTATCCAAATCACGATATCAGCCACCAGCAGCACCGTATTATTTACATCAGGTACTAACAGAATATTGGCCGCACTAAAAGAACAAGACATGAAAAGCAAACTCAGCATTGCCTTTCTCGGCGACAACCCTATCGCCAGTAATTTATGGTGGATATGATTCTTATCCGGTTCAAAAGGGCTATGTCCCTCACGAATACGGACCAAAACAACACGTACCACATCGAACGCCGGAATAATCATAGTGCTGAAAGCTATGATAAAAGCTCCTTCGGTATACGGCATTATATCCGCATTGTGCTGACTGTACTTTATGGCAAGGAAGCTAAGCGTATAACCTAAAGTAAGGCTGCCCGTATCTCCCATAAAAATCTTACGGGCACGCTCCACACTGCCAAATACGTTGTAATAAAAAAACGGGACAAGCACACCGAAAGTGCCTGCAGCGAGCATGGCATAACTCCAAAGTCCTTTCTCTATAAAAAGAAAAGTGAAAATCAATAATGCCACGCTGCTTAAACCGGAAGCAAGACCATCAATTCCGTCTATCAGATTAATGGCGTTGGTGATGAAAACTACTGTCAGTATGGTGAAAGGTATACCTACATAGACCGAAAGTTCATGTATACCGAATAAACCATACAAATCGTTTATCCAAAGTCCTGACAAAGGAAAAAGGCAGGCACAGAAGATTTGAATAACGAACTTCTGACGATAACGGACGCCAACAAGATCATCAGCAATACCTGTCAGATAAAGTAAAGTCATACCGCAGGCAAATAACAATAACTCCGGTAACAGATAGCTTGCATAAAGTGTTGAAACACTGTCACCTCCTAACAAACGGAAAGTATAAACAAGACAGAAAGCAAATAAGGTGGTGGGGAAAAAAGATACGCCACCTAAACGCGGAATAGCTCTCTTATGTACCTTGCGATCATCCGGAATGTCAAAAAGTTTCTTGCGCAGGGATATCAATAAAATACGCGGTATCAAGATACGGGCGATAACTGCCGATATCAGAAATATCAGAATTATAAAAATGAAGTTCACTACAATAAATGTCAAACAGAATTAATCTATAACCTCAAAAGGATATTGATTCTCTTCTAAATTTCTTAACTCACCGATTATTTCAGTTTGTTCGGAAGTCAATGAAGATATATCCCAAGTATCAATAATGGAATGAGCTTCTTTGGCTAATTCTTCCTCATAAACCTCACCATAGCAGCAGGTAAGCAGGCGAACTTTCAGAAGCGAAACAGGAAGTCTATCAAGAACATTCCAACAACGGTCGAGAAGATGCTGGATATATTGTTGTTTGCGGCCATTATCATAAAAAGTAGCATTTAGGGCTACTAAAATAGAAAGGCAAAGCCTGGCTTCTTCTTCCGGAGTGTCACCTTCCGGAGCGCTATACAGTCTAAGAGCTTGTTCATAAACTTCGCGATTCAAACGGGCGAAGTGGTCGCTGTAAATGGGACTATCGTCCATGCCCAAGTTCAGAAGTTCATGGGCAAGAGTGTACAAAGATGAAACGTGATCGTTCATTTTTCTAAGATATAGAAGTTATTGATTTACAAATATTCAGATATTTTCTATCGGTTCTATCAGTGAGGAATGGATGAATGTAGTAGCAACTGCCATAACACCTTCTATATTCACCACTACACGACGGTCGTGACGGAGACGCACAAACTCGCCAACAGCTCCTTCAAAAACTCCGCCTGTGATGCGTACTTTAGTACCTTTCACTAACTTCAGTTCTTCCGGTTCCACATAAATAACAGCCTCATCGTACGTGCCCGCAACTAATATGAAACTGCGCATCTGTGCATCCGGAATAATGACAGGCTGACGAGTTTCCCGATTCATAATATAACGGACAGGAATATTCAGAGCATAATTATTTTTAATTTCGTCAATACATGCACGCGTGGAACGGATAAAGACTAAATTGTGTATGGCAGGGACAAGCTTGCGAACACGACGTTCGTTTCTCATGATATATTCATAATGCATGGGAATGAAATTCTCTATATCCGCCTTATCCAAATAGTCTTTGAGAGACAATTCACGACTGTAAGTTACGCGGACAACATACCAATGTAATTGGCAATCTCTCTTTAATTGACAATTAGAAATATACTGCGATTCAGATTGAATATTTTCTGATGAACGTGGCATTACCAAGTAATAATCGTAAGGTTTCGGATAAAATAAAGTCGTGTGAAAAGGATATTCTTTGGGGACACCGGAGTAACAAAGTACCTTCCGATCAATTCATGTAATGCAATTATTTCCAATAGTTTAGTCTGCATCCATATTATCCCAAAATTCCCCACTATCACAGAAAGAGAATGTTGAAACAGTTATGTGATCAATAAGCTCTTTTAAGGAGCTGAAAACTAATAATTTAAAAACAAATATGTGTTTTTAGACGTTCGTTTAATAAACACCTTTCAGAAGCAAACGATATAAAGTGGAAATATATGAAAATACGCAAAAGTTGACTGATATAATTACAAATGATTATTATCTAATAAACAGGTATTTACCTTATATGCTAGCTATAAAATCCAAAGATTTCCTATCAAACATTTTGCCAATACAAAAAACTACCATATCTTTGCGTTTATTAAACGAACGTTTAAAAAACACTTCTCAAGCCTATCTTCCCCCTATTTTTCAATATTAGCAAAGTAGAATCAAAAAAGCCCGCAATGAAGTTAACATCATTGACTATAATAAGTTAACATCATGCAAACAGCAAGTTAACTTATTACAATACAAGAAGTTAACATCATTACAAAGAAGATGTTAACTAACTATATTTTCATTGATTACATATCTTAAAGCAGTTCTTTCAATTCATTGCAAAGCCGTTTCTTTACCTCTTCTATCGGCACTTCCTTTCCCAACTCTTTTTGAAGCGAAGTTACCCCTTTATCTATAAATCCGCAAGGATTGATATAGCTGAAATAGCATAAATCGGTATTAACATTGAGGGCCAGGCCATGCATTGTGACATAATGGCTACTACGCACACCGATAGCACAGATTTTACGGGCACGTGGAGAGTTTCCATCCAACCATACACCGGTAGCTTTCTCCACACGACCGGCAGTTATCCCATAAGAAGCACAGACACGTATCACCGCTTCTTCCAGCAAGTGCACATACTCTTTCAAACCCAAAGAAAACTCTTCTAAATTCAGGATAGGATAACAAACAAGCTGTCCCGGCCCATGATAAGTAATATCACCTCCCCGGTCTATATGATACAACGAAGCTCCTACTGCACTAAGTTGTTCTTCACTCAGCAGCATATTGCCTTCCTTGCCACTGCGCCCCAGCGTATATACATGCGGATGCTCACAGAGTATAATATGATTTACATACTCCCTGTCTCTTATACACATCTCCGAGCCCACGAGACTAGGCATGATCTCGTAT
>ENA-OXZN01000632-OXZN01000632.1-human-gut-metagenome-genome-assembly--contig:-NODE-632-length-7484-cov-8.023826_pt1 | contig 7484 bp, 6 predicted proteins | sample MGYA00243419_ERZ652802 | MGnify/ENA primary metagenome ERZ652802 (study PRJEB26926, sample SAMN06164824) | human gut metagenome | biome: ENVO:00009003; feature: ENVO:2100002; material: ENVO:00002003...
TACACCCTAGAGTTCGTCGGCAGCGTCAGATGTGTATAAGAGACAGTATTATATGTTTGTATTTTCGATGGTTGTTCCATTCCAGATGGTTATGCTTACACTTTCGTATACAGCAACAAAAATGCACCTCAACTCACCATGGACTATATGGATAATTTATCTGGGATTTGGTGCAGGTCTGGCGGTATTTATGTTTGCCGGATTTATGAAAACAATTCCTATGGAAATAGAGGAAGCAGCAATGATTGACGGATGTAATCCGTTACAGACATATTTTAAGGTTGTATTGCCAATCCTTAAGCCAACACTTATTTCAGTATTGATTCTTGAAGCTATGTGGGTATGGAATGACTATTTACTTCCTTATCTTGTTCTTGACAGAACAAAAGGATACCAGACCTTACCTATACTTATTAATTCGGCATTCACAGGCTCATATGGACATGTTGATAATGGTTCTATGTTTGCCAGTGTGCTGCTTACTATTATACCTATCATTATTGTATATCTGTTTGGACAGAAACATATTATTAAAGGTATTGCAGCCGGAGCCGTTAAAGGATAAGTTTTTTAGTAGGAGAAGGAATGATTTAGATGACAATAAAAGATATTGCCAAAGAATCAGGCTATTCCATAGGGACAGTTTCGAGAGTACTGAACAATGCGTCGGATGTTTCAGAACACGCAAAAAATTCCGTTATGCAGGTTGTTAATAAATATAATTTCCGTCTTAATAACAATGCAAAGCATTTAAAACAACAAAGTAAGGATGGTATTGCGATAATAATAAAAGGAACACAGAATATGCTGTTTGCAGCAGTTCTGGAACCGATGCAAAGGCTTGTTGAATCAAAAGGTTATGCTTCGCTTATGTATTACATAAGCGAAGATGATAATGAAATTGAACAGGCTATCCAGATATGTAAAGAAAGACGTCCATTGGGAATTCTATTTTTAGGGTGCAATCATGACTATTTCAGAAAATATTTTCACCGGATTACGGTTCCATGCGTACTGGTAACAAGTAACGCGGAGGGATTGCAGTTAGATAACCTTTCCAGTGTGTGCACAGATGATAAATCAGCTGCCAGACTGGCGGTGGAGCACTTGATAAAACAGGGGCATAAGAATATTGGAGTTTTGGGTGGCAATATGAGTGCCTCAAATGCTGTTTACAGCAGATACGTAGGTGTTAAAGAAGCATTAGTTGAGCACGGATATGGTTTTGACGAGGACAGACAGTTTGTGACGTCGTATTTTACAATATCCGGAGGATACGAGGCAATGAATAGATTATTTGATAAGATGCCGGAGCTGACAGCGGTTTTTGCCATGTCAGACGTGACGGCAATCGGTGCCATAAGAGCAATATGGGACAAGGGACTGCGTGTTCCGGAAGACATATCTGTTGTGGGATTTGATGGCATTGATATCGGTAACTATTTTAAACCGAGACTTACAACAATCCGCCAGCATAAAGAAAAAATAGCTGCAAGAAGCGTGGAGATACTTCTCGACTGTATTGACAATGGCGCAAGGCCTGTATATGAGGTAGAGGAATTTGCCCTTGTAAAAGGAGAGAGCGTCAGAAAAATAAACTAAGTTAAGGATGTGGATAGCATGAGAAAAAGCGGTGTTTTAATGCACATATCATCACTTCCGTCACCACATGGGATAGGAAGCATGGGAAAACCTGCAAGAGATTTTGTGGATTTTCTTGATAAAGCAGGTCAGGCTTACTGGCAGATATTGCCTGTATGTCCTACAAGCTACGGAGATTCTCCGTACCAGTCATTTTCAACCTTTGCCGGTAATCCATACTTTATTGATCTGGATGAGCTTTGCAAGGCCGGATACCTTAAAAGAAAAGAATATGCAGGTATTGACTGGGAAAGTGAACCTGACAGAGTAAATTACGAAGCATTATATAATAAAAGATATGTTGTTTTGAGAAAAGCAGCAGAGAGGTTTCTTGAAAATCCGGAAGATGGATATAAGGAATTCTGCCATGACAATAAGTCATGGATATATGATTACGCTTTGTTTATGGCATTAAAGGATGCCAATGGCGGTAAATCATGGCTTGAATGGGATGAACCTCTTAAGAAACGTTATGATGATGCAATTAATATAGCAAAGGAAGAACATAAGGAAGATATCAATTTCTGGATTATAATGCAGTATTTCTTCTTTAAGCAGTGGAATGAATTAAGAGCCTATGCCAATGAGAAAAATATTGAGATTATAGGTGACCTCCCTATATATGTAGCACTTGACAGTGTTGACGTATGGGCTAATCCGGGGCTTTTCCAGCTTGATGATAATCTTAATCCTACGGATGTTGCAGGATGTCCTCCCGATGGATTTTCGGCAACGGGCCAGTTATGGGGTAATCCTTTATTCCGTTGGGATGTAATGAAAGCTGACGGATATAAATGGTGGATAAAGAGAATAGATGCAGCATGCAGAATATATAATGTTCTCAGAATTGATCATTTCAGAGGATTTGATTCATATTATGCAATTCCTTATGGTGAGACAACTGCCGTAAACGGTGAATGGAGACAGGGACCGGGAATAGAATTGTTCAAAGCAGTTGAAAAGAAATTAGGAAAGAAGAATATAATTGCCGAGGATTTAGGATTTTTAACAGATTCAGTTATAAAACTACTTAAAGATACAGGTTATCCTGGAATGAAGGTTCTTCAATTTGCATTTGATTCAAGAGAGGAAAGTGACTATTTACCTCATAACTATAATAAAAATTGTGTTGTTTATACAGGAACACATGATAATGCGACATGTAATGAAGATTATTATACGTATGATTCAAATAAGCGTATTAGTTTGCGTCGTTTCTTTAAAAATCAGGGATATTCAAGTCGTTCTTTTAATGAGATGCTTTGTCAATATGCTTTAGATACAGATGCAGATACAGTAATTCTTCCTATTTGGGATGTTTGTGGATATAAAGAAGAGGCACGAATCAATACACCAGGAACAGTATCAAACAAAAACTGGACTTGGAAGTTAAAAGATTTTAAGACATTTCCAGATAAGGTAATGAAGACAAAAGAATGGATCAAAAAGTCAAATCGTTAATTTAAAAACTGAGTTTGGAGCAGAAACATTATATTTTTGCTCCTTTTAAATCGCGAAAAAATCAATGTCGTACAATTAGACACAATAAAGATTTTTTTAAATTTAGTGTCGAATACAGATTCAATTAAAAATGAAAGGGCTTAACAGTAATTGAAAGTGGATATCAAAAGTGTCGATTTTACGTAAGCGCCAAATAAAATGATGTAGTTAAATAAATGAAAAAGAATCAGTTTATCATTGCTAAAATGGTATGCTGATTCTTTTATTTACAGTTCTTTTGTACGAACTCGCTCCATGGCAGAAACTCGTCTATTATTTCTGGATTTTTGATTAGATCTTGGCTTGGAAGATATGTAAATATTGTTGTCAAATATTTATATGGATCTAGTCCATTTGCTTTTGCTGTTTCAATTATGCTGTATGCATTCGCACTTGATTCTGCTCCTGATACACTTGCCGAGAACAACCAGTTCTTTCTTCCTGTCGTAAAAGGACGAATTACTCTTTCATCTAATGAGTTTGTCATTGGAATATATCCATCATATAAGTATTGTCTCAATCCTTCTTCATGATTCAGAACATATTTAAATGCTCTACTCAACTTTGCACTGGCTGTGGCATTTTGATTGGATTTGCACCATGAAAAGAAGTCATCTATTAATGGCTTTGACTTTAGCTGACGTATTTTGACCTTTTTATCAGGAGACAACGCCTCTATTTCTTTTTCTATTGCGAAGAGTTTCTTGATTTTATTCATCGCAATAATCGGAAGCGTATTTTCTGCATTTTCGAGATTATTTGGAAGACTGTCTCTGAACTTTCTTCTTGCATGTGCCCAGCAGTATGCATTGACGCAGCCTTCTATATTGTTATATCCGGAATATGCATCTGATATAACAGTTCCGTGAAAACCGTTGAAGAATATCTGTGGATTATATCCGCATCTGTTTGGTGCATATACAAACAGTCGGATTGGATATGCACTTTCCTTGATGCTTGAATATACCCACATATAGGATTTCGTTGTTGCCTTTTTACCAGGTTCATTTAGAACTTGAACAGGTGTTTCATCGGCATGGGCATGTTTTGATTCAAGCAGGATTTCATGCATTCTGTCTGTCAGTGGCTTTAACCAGTGCTCACTTGAATATATGATCCAGTTGGCCATTGTCGTTCTTGAAAGATCTAGACCCATTTGTTTCCATTCGGATTCCTGTCTATAGAGTGGAACGCCATTTACGAACTTTTGTTTCATTACGAAAGCTACGCTTTCTGCAGAGGCATAAGAATGAGGAATGACAGGTTCTGGAATTCCAGGACTTTTCATTACACTCTTTCCATTTGCACGACATTTTCTGCACTCATATGTCGTTGTATATACGTCTCTTACTTTTAACTTGGCTGGTATAAATTCAATTTCGTGTCGAACAAATTTCTTTCCGACAGGGACAAGTTTACTGTTACAGACTGGGCATACAAGTTCAGATTCTGGAAGTGTCATAATAACTTCGATATGTGGCAGTTTAGATAATTTATCACCCAACTGTCCTTTATACTTTTTCTTTTTATTGAATTTAACTTCTTCAAGAATAAATTGTTCTTCGTCTGGATTTGCTTCTGCTTCTGCCTCATCAAAAAGAGAAAGCTGCTCAAAACCAAGTGACTTTGATGTTTCACTTTTTGTTCCAAACAGCTTGCGCTTTAAATATTCATTTTCTTCCTTTAGATTCTTGTTTTCTTTTTGGATTTCTTCCAATGTCTTTGATAGTGCTACAACTGCTGACTGCATCTGTAGATATAATTCTTTGTAGTCGATACCTGCATTTCCAATCATTCAAAGCACTCCTTAACTGTCTATATTATACCATATTTAATACAAAATATCCTTAATATAAAGCTAAATAGCACATCTTTTATTACTCTTTTTTATTGTTCGTGGCTGCTCTATTTTAAGTCCTTCTAAAAGCCATCTGAACTGCTGATCTGTTATTTTCATTACTTCATCTTTATTTCTTGGCCATATGAACTTTCCATTTTCAAGACGTTTATACAAAAGAACAAATCCGTCACCTTCCCAGTACAAGACTTTCATTTTTGTGCTGCTCCTTCCACAAAAGAGAAACAGTGAATTCGAAAATGGGTCCAGCTTGAAATTCTGTTGTACAATAGCAGCTAGCCCGTCGATCGATTTTCTCATATCTGTATATCCACAAGCAATATAGATATGTTCTGCTTTAGAAATATCACCTAACATATTTATTCAACAGCTCCTGGATCATCCATTCAGGACAATTAGAATTGATCTCTATTTTTGTGTTTCCTTGACAAATTGTCATTACTGAAGAAGACATGCATACAGGAGTAGATTGAGAAGCCTGTATTTCTACAATATCATTTGATTCAGGAACCAGAGGCAGTACATTATTTCTTTTTTTGTATGGAATCTGTTCAATTGCCATCTTTCTTAGTTTTGCCAGGTAATAGTAATAACTTTTAATACTAACGTTATTCTGTTCGCACCATTCTTCGTTTGATAGATCACTATTTATACATTCACGAATGATTGCCAGCCACTTTTCCGCCTTCAGTCTCTGCTTGGGCGTTAAATCCTCTAATTTCATCTAATCATCTCCAATCATTTTATAGAGTTTTTAGACTGTACTCTAAAAACTCTAATTTTCTATATAATTGTCGATTTTTTTTAAATGATTTTCAATCCAGCATATTATTTGGCGCTTACTGAACAACTATCTCTTTACCTGTTTTTCTATATTTGTTTATTGGTAATTATTTAGAGGCGTTTATAACCTGCTCTAAAAACTTTTTAAAGTTTTTAGAGTATCTTATCTTCTATAATGAATGTGTTGTGTTTTTCTACGTTGTTCAGGAGGTAAAATTTATTATGGAACACAACACGAATCAAAATTCTAATTATCTGGCTCTTCTTAATCTGACTGATGATGGTACATACACTGTTACTAAGATTGAAATCATCGGTTCTGATAAATTTGTTTATATCGAAAAAAACTTAAAGCCTACTCTTTGCCCTATGTGTCAGTCTCGTATGCATTCCAAGGGTATCTATGTTCGTAAAGTAAATCATCCAATCTCTCAGGATTCAATGAACACTTACTTGATAGTACGCCAGCGCAGATGGGTGTGTAAGGAGTGCGGACACACAGAGAATGATTCCTTTCCGTTTTTGGATAAATACTCACATTCTTCAAATATCACGCCATATTTGATTCTTAATGCATTCAAGACTCTTACTAAATCAACAGCCGAGATTGCAGCTCAATTCAATATATCTGATTCAGCTGCCCGTCTTATATTCAAGCGCTATGTAGATCTTCCTAGACTTCCTTTGCCTGAATACATATCTGTAGATGAAGTATATCTGGACATCAGTAATACCGAAAAATATGCATTTGTCATTATGGATTTTTCTACTGGAGAAATCATCGATATCGTTCATAATCGATGGCATTCTACACTTGAAAACTACTTTCTATCTATTCCACTTAAGGAAAGATTAAATGTCAAAGGTGTAATATCTGATGCTTATAAGACTTATCTTACTATGCCTGAAGAGTATTTTCCTAATGCGGTCACAATCCTCGATTCGTTTCATGTAGTAAAGGTTATAATATCTCGCATGAATACTTACATCTACAAAGTAATGAAGAGATACAAAAAAAGAGACGAACAAAGGCTAAAAGAAAAAAATCACGATACGAACCGTGATGATAAATCTATAAAGCCTTCTAAAGAAGTAATTCTGTTACAAAACTATAAATGGGTTATCCTTAAAAACCATGATGAAATTAATTATTCAACAAAACGCTATTATCATAAAATGCTCGGTATGAATGTAGATACATTCACCATTGAGAAAATGTTTCTAGAACTGGATCCAAACTTTGAAAAGCTTCGTGATCTAAAAGAGGATTATATTGAATTCAACAATCAGGAATACGAAAGTGAATTCGATGTACTGACAAATCTAAACGCTTTGATCAACAAATATAAATATTCAGATCAGTCGATATTTAGTGATTTTGCCTTGTTTCTTATCAAGAACAAGGAACCTATCGTTAATTCCTTTATTAAAGTAAAGGTCTATAGAAAGAGTGCAAGAAACGAGCAAGAATACTATGCACGTCTTTCCAATGGACCTATGGAGTCTTTCAACCGAAAGCCGAAAGATCTTAAGAGAGAATCGAGAGGATTCTCTGATTTTAATTATACACGCAATCGCATTCTCTGGGCTACAAGAGACAATCCAAGCGTTAGAGGTATTCCTAAACCAAAAGATGAGATCAAAAAGAATAAAGGAAAAAAACGCGGATCATATAACGCGGATCATATAATCTGTCTCTTAT
>ENA-OXZN01000655-OXZN01000655.1-human-gut-metagenome-genome-assembly--contig:-NODE-655-length-7263-cov-3.999584_pt1 | contig 7263 bp, 7 predicted proteins | sample MGYA00243419_ERZ652802 | MGnify/ENA primary metagenome ERZ652802 (study PRJEB26926, sample SAMN06164824) | human gut metagenome | biome: ENVO:00009003; feature: ENVO:2100002; material: ENVO:00002003...
ACGAGATCATGCCTAGTCTCGTGGGCTCGGAGATGTGTATAAGAGACAGATGCGGTGGAGGTCGTATTCCACCAGTATCTCAACCCGGCGGAGCAAGGGGAAGAGCTCGGAAAGCATGAAGTTATAGGGAACTCCGCCATGCAAGGCCATCAGCTTCCTTTCGCGACCGTCGAAGATACCGGTATTGTCGATGATTTCCAGCACTTCCCGGCGGCTGGGAAGCGATGCGCAGGAATCGGCAAGGGAACGGAGCCTCTCCCAGTCCTCGCCAACGTAGGATGTCCTCACAGGGTAGCGCCTCGAAAGGCCGAATACCGAATCAAGGTAGTTCCTGAAACCGTTGGCGCGACGGCGGGCAAGACGTTCGTTGTGGGCGTAGCTGCCCTCTATGGAGCAGTAGCCCGTCAGGGTGATCTCACGCACATAAATCAGACTGTCGGAAAGTGAGGTACGGATGAAGCGGGCAAGGCGGGCAAGTTCGGAGGAGTTGTTGCCGTAGGTACTCTCCACACGCCAGCCGCCCTGAGGATAGGACAGGTAGCAGTTCAGGCGTGTGGAGCCCTCGTTGATCACGCGGAGGTAGGTAGAATCACGATACAGCGTATCGGGGCCCGGCAGAGTGCCGGGCAAGGCCGCCACGCCATGAAGATAGCCCGGAAAGGCAAGGATCGCAGGCAGTAGCAGCAGAGCTTTTATTCCCATATGGTTTGATTGTTTAAAAGATTCACATTCAAAGCCCCGACGGACGGGGCAGACGAACACGCAGTGACAGCACCGGAGCCACGCTCACCGTCCCTGCCGCAGGAGTAAACCAGAGCGGCGAACAGCATTGCATACAACTCGCATGCAAGGAAAATGGCAAACAACTGAAGGGTTCTCTTATACTTCATAAATGCGGGGGTTGGGGTTATCTGTCACAGGGACGACAGGCTGACACCGTCAAGCAGCGTGCGGAGCATATGGTTAATGACACCGAGCCTCGAAGCGCCCGAAACGTAGCCGAAACGCCGGTGGATATGCTCCTCCGAAGCGTCCGGGGAAACCGGAAAGACACCCTCGCCGATAGCAAGCAGCAGGTCGTAGAGAGAGAGCGAGGAGAAGCTCCTGCACAATTCATAGGAACCCGGAGAAGAGGGATTGCCGCCCGGAAGAAGGCGGATCAGGCCGCAATCTTCCAAATCACGCAACATCCGCACCGGAACAGAAGGGGAGGCATCCGGGCTGGAATGCGGGACACAGTAGGCAACCGCCCGGAGGGCGGCGATGGCAGCTTGCGTTTTGTCTGTCAACATTGTAGGTTATTATATTAAGGAAAATTCCATTACTTCATAAGTAACGGAAGTAAACACGCGGGAAGAAAGACGGGAAGAGGAAAGCACAAGGCGGTACAGTAACTTATGTGTATATAATATGCCATTATATGCACGATATTCTCTCATCTTTCACTCAGAGAAAGGTGAAGGAAAGCTATGTTCCAAAAGCTCCATAATGAAGGAAAAAAAAGCTGAGTTCCGGCTTATCACACAAAATACATAGCAAAAGTGGAGAAAAAAGGAGATTTTATTTGGTTTTTCAAGTATTACGTATATATTTGCAGCGAAATATCAATCCGTTACTTATGAAGTAACGTCCGCATAGAGTGCTGAATTACAGAAAGATAGCATTTACATAACCGGAGAACTACTTCCCGAAGATATAATCTATTATTACCTTATTCGCTCTTTTGATTTCATCATCCTCAAAACGTTTCAGGTAGCCCTCCGTAGTGGAAACGGACGCATGGCCCAATGCTTCCGAGATCACTGCAACAGGAATCCCGCGTGACTTGGCAATAGTGGCCCACGTGTGACGCGCAGTATAGGAAGAAACCTTATTGCCCAGCCTGCAGAGCCGCGAAAGCTGCCCCAGACGCAAATTGAGCAGGCGCAGGGCATGCTGGTAGTCCAGATATGCAGCCTTGCCCAAAAGCCGACCGTCGAGAATGTCAAGCAGGTAGGGAGAGGAAGGGTCCTTGCTCGCATAAAGCCGGAGAAGTTTCATGGCGGCCGGATCGACAGCGATAAGAAGGGGCGCGCCTGTCTTATGGCGGCGGACGGTCAGGTAGCCGTCCTGCAAATCAACCTTGCGAAGGTTGGCAAGGTCGACGAAGGGCATGCCATGAAAACGGAGCATAAGCTCCAGACAGGCGCGCGCCCAGTTGAGGTCGCGGGAGGAACAGCGGGAAGCGGAAACGGGTTCCGTAGCTTCTGCTGCGTCGGTACTCTCAGTTGCAGCCGCAGCCTGATCCTGATCATCATCCGCAGCCGTTGATGTAACCGTAGTCCGATCCGCAGCCATTGATGTAACTGCAGCTCTAACTTCATCCGCAGTTTCAGCCGCGCCTTTCACCAGCACCAGGCGGATCTCCTCTTTCTTCAAGGCCCGCCGATGATTGACATGACGCCCCGTAAACACGTTCTTGAACTGACGGGGGATATAAGGGGCAAGCCCCAAATCCACAGCCCGGTTATACACCGCACGAAGCATGCGCATGTACGTGGAAATCGTGTTCCAAAGCAATGCCTGACGCAACAAATGCTCCTGATAGTTGTGCAGCCACACAGGGCTGAGGTCTTCAATCCGCAACGAGGTGCCTCCGTAACCCACTGCAGACTTCAAGGCACAATGATACACATGCGCAGTGCTGTAACGGCCCTGCAACTCCATATCCGTAATGACGGATAACATAAAACCATAAAGTCCATTCTTGTCCATAGTTCTTTGATTATTACATTATAATTAAATTGCTGACATCCAGCCAACAACGAACATGATACAATCTTTAATTACATACGATTACAATTACGCTTTACATGGAACAAACACGCCCATGAACGCGCCATAAAGTTAACGCAACGCAACCGTTTTTAGTGCATTTTGGACGAACTAACTGCTACCCTATCTCAAGTATTTTCTTGGCACAAAACCGTAAACCTCCCCCTTACCCTCCTCTGTTTCCGACAAATAATAGTGAAGTTTTCCTGCTATACTGATTTAGGTACTGGGAATATTGGTTAGTAACAAATGGAAATATTGAAAAGTAACAAAAAAAGCGAAGTTTTTCACTTCGCTTTTATATTATGATTGCACCCGAAAACCTACGGGCTGCTTTTATTCTATCAAGTTTGTTTTCAGATTCGGCAATCAGGCTTATGCATCACTTCCGCTCCTCATCATAGGCAAAATTATTTTGCCGGGTCAAAGTCTGCCACCGGACTTAAATCTCTAAACGTTCATATATATTGGCGGCAAGTGTTTCACACGCACGCTGATAATCCGTTATCAGTTCATGCATAACCTCCCCTACCGTCTGTATTCCTTTCTCATGAAGCAATGCAACCGCCTGCCCTATCTCAAGTTCACCCTCTTCAAGGTCTCCCTCAAAGATACCGCGTTTGGCACGTCCCCTCGACAAAAGAATACGCAATTCCTCTTCCGTAGCTCCAACAGCTTCAGCCGCCTCCACCGCACGCTGAAAATTGCCACGCGCCAAACGTACCGGAGATAATTTTTTTAATAATAAGCGGGTATCACCCTCCTTCAGATGCAAACAATACTCTTTAAACACCCTGCTGGCAGAGCTTTCCTCAGTCAAAGCAAATCGTGTACCCAACTGCACCCCTTCAGCCCCCAATGCACGCATCGCAAGAATCGCCTCACCGGAAGTAATGCCACCTGCCGCAATCAAAGGCAGTGTAGTGGCCGCACGTACGGAGGGAATCAAACAAAGCGTAGTTGTTTCTTCACGCCCGTTGTGTCCGCCGGCTTCAAAACCTTCGGCCACAATGGCATCCACACCGGCAGCCTCAGCTTTCATGGCAAAACGCGATGATGAAACAACATGCACCACTGTGATGCCATGCTCCTTTAACCATCCGGTCCACGACTTAGGATTACCGGCAGACGTAAACACAATGCGGACGCCTTCCTCTGCCACAATCTGCATAACTTCTTCTATCTGGGGATACATCAAAGGGATATTCACCCCAAATGAATGATGCGTAGCCGCACGACACTTTTGTATATGCTCCCGCAACGTGTCAGGATGCATGGAACCTGCACCCAATAAGCCTAAGCCTCCGGCATTACTCACTGCCGACGCCAACCGCCAGCCACTACACCACACCATACCACCTTGAATGATGGGGTATTTTATCCCAAACAGAGAAGTTATTCTATCCATTGTTTATCCTTTAAAGGTTTATCTTTATGAACAAGGGGAAGAGAGATAAAGTTCAATATTTAAGAAATTAAAGACAGGATATTTTATTTGATAATTGCATCATTACGACGGACACTAATGGAATCACCATAAGTTTTTAATACTTCCAACGTACGCGCCCGACGCTTACGCCCTTTTATATTCCAGAAATCCTTAGTGAAGGGAGCCATAAAATCACCCGAAATACCGCCGCCTCCAACTCCTCTCCAGCCGCCCACCGCCATGTTGTTGGCACGCTCAGTCACCATGTAGCGCAGTCCGGTAGCTTCTATTTGTTCGACGCTTTCACGCGGTCCGGCATCCAACGGACGCTTAGCCCAGTTGGTGTAAATTTTCAGTTTGGTCAATTCGTAAAACGGACTACTCCTCCATGTGTTTTTATTCACTGTAATCTTTTTCTGATAAACCGGATCCCAGTTATATTTGGTATTTGCAGTATAGGGGCGCAAAGTAAGCACTACTTTTTTCTCCGGCATCTGAGGCATTACAGGTAAAGAAGAATCAAACTCCAACCACGATTTATTCATATCCTCTTTCGGAGAACCTAAAGGGGAATCAATGCCTATCTCCTTCAACACGTCCGGATTCAGCCTGACTTCTCCTTCACCACTGAGAAACCGGCGCAGATGCAAAGAATCTTGCGGTGTCCACTCTTGAGCGTAAAGGGGAAAGGCTACCACAAAAAGCAACCCTAAAAAGAGAATAAAATATTTCACCCGATTAATTCTTTATACTTTATACCTTATACTTCATACCTCACCCTCATACGGGAAAACTCACCACCACATATAGCCGCTTCCACAGAGTGGTTCGTCATAGCATGGATCAACCGTCCACATGGTACGCGGATATTTACGTCCTTCCCACCAGCGACGATAACGGGCAGCCGCATCAAGCACTTCCTCATCCGTCAAAAAATAAATGCCTTCATAGTTCTCGGCATCAACGTGTACCATTTTGCATCCCATTGACGCATTATGTCCCAAGCGGATAGTCTCTACCGTCCACAAAATACATTCACCCAAGCGCAATTTTCCACCTGCCGAATAGGACACAGGTGCCAACGGGAAAGAAGGTATCACCGTCAAGTCTTCGGCATACTTCAACAGTTCTTCAATATCCTCTTTGGCGAACTTGGGAATGTTACTAAGCCCTTCAGGACTCTGGGCCGAATATTTTCCTGTCCGCAACTGTTTCACGAACAATTCCACATCCGGATGATTATAATCCAGTGACGCCTCACCACAAGACACAAGAACGAGACAAGCAGCCATTGCAAGCACCACACAGCCATATTTATATATTCTACAGAAAGTATTCATTTTATTGTACAGTCTTTAAGGTTAATAAGTCATACGTACTCCACACAAGAGGTTCAAATTCGTGGCACGTTCGGTTCTCAAGGTTTTAGTTTCAGACTCCGTATCAAAATGATGGGAAACCAAAGGCTCGGCGAATAAAGCGAAACGGTCGCTCAATTTATAGCGCACCCCTACTCCCGCCGCAACTGACAGTTGGACAGGTTCTGCCTTAAAGCCATTATCCGGAGCCCCGGCAATACATTTCTCGGCAGCCCCTCCCACAACAGCATACAAATCAACCCTCGGAGTACTTGCCAGTGTCATATTCAATTTTACGGGAATTCCTAAAGTGTGCAGCGTACGGTCGGCATGCAAGCGATTATACTGAATACCCGTTTCTAAAGCAAGCCAGTTGTTCAGACTACGTTCCACCGTCACTCCTGCTGTCAACGGCATATTGTGATTCCTCTTAGGCAGAGACGTTCCAAGAGCAGCTTTCAACGCCCATTTACGCGACTGTTGCTTCCTTAAAGAAGAAGCATCCTGCTCTTCTTCCGCAGAAACAGTGGAAAAGGCGTCAGCAGCCGAATCAACCTGCCTGTCGGCTTCCTGATAAGGATTACCGTCCTGCAAAGCGGCATTATTGTTGAAATAATCGCCACCGGTCTGCACACGCTGTCTGATAGTAATAGAAAGCCGTACGGAGACAGAGCCATTCTCCTCCTCCGACTGGGCAGTCATGCCTACGGGAGTTCCGCTTGCCGGCTGTTGTGCGCCCGGTTTCAGTCCGGCGGGAGCGGCCTGATGTATAGAAGGGAAAGATTCCTGCGCCGCATCACCGTTCAAACTGCCTTCCGGTGTCAAAGCCGCTACTTGTGTGAAAGCATCCTTTATTTCTTCTTTCGGAGAGAAAAACCAAAAAGCTGCCGAAACGCCTCCCAACACAAATATAACAGATGCGGCAGCCGCTATCCGATAATATTTCGGAGAAAGAAATGCCGCCTTCTTCCGGCTTGCAGCAGGAGACGCCACATCTTCCTGCAATTTCTCCCAGAAGCCCTCGCGCACCGTCATTTCCGCACCTGCCAGACGGCTACGGAACAACCCTGTTATTTCATCATTTTCTCTCATGTTCTGTATATTCTTTAATTCTTTTTGCTAACATACATTTGGCACGATGCAACTGCGAGGTAGATGAATGTTCTTTGATGTGGAGCAGTTCTGCAATCTCTTTATGAGACTTCTCCTCAAACACATACAGGTTGAACACTGTGCGGCATCCATCCGGAAGTTCCGCTACAAACGCCATCAACTGTTCTTCGGTAAGCCGGCTTCCGTTTTCAGTAACATTTGCTTCATCCGGCACATCGGGAAGCTGCTCCTCGTTTACCACCAGTTGCCCGAAACGGTGCTGCTTCCGCAGATAATCAATGGCTTGCGTCACCATCACTCTTGTCACCCATGTACTCAAAGCACATTCGCCACGAAACGTAAAGCGGGTGAAGATTTTGATAAAGCCGTCATGCAAAACATCGTGCGCCGCATCCATATCGCCCGTATAACGGTAACACACCGCCAACATCTGCCTGGAATAGAGAGTGTAAAGTTCCTTTCGGGCGGAATCCTTTCCTGCCCGGCAGCCCTCTATCAGTTCTATCTCATTTTCCAATGTCAGTGCTCGTTTTACGGACGCCTCTTCGC
>ENA-OXZN01000690-OXZN01000690.1-human-gut-metagenome-genome-assembly--contig:-NODE-690-length-7014-cov-15.015376_pt1 | contig 7014 bp, 9 predicted proteins | sample MGYA00243419_ERZ652802 | MGnify/ENA primary metagenome ERZ652802 (study PRJEB26926, sample SAMN06164824) | human gut metagenome | biome: ENVO:00009003; feature: ENVO:2100002; material: ENVO:00002003...
TATCAATACATTTATTGTACACCCCTGCGTTATCAATACATTTATTGTACACCCCTGCGGCAACCAGATCTGAGGGCGGCGAACGTCTCCAGCGGTGGCCCGTGCGGTAGAATCGCAGCGGCGGATTCCCGCGCGCGGGCGATGCTTTCCTTTGGAGGTGTCGCTTATGTCAAAGGTCTTTGAAGCCCTCGCCGCCCTGGCGGCGGTGGGCACGTTCATCGTCACGTTTCTCGACTCGTACGAGATTCAGTTCAGGATTCGGAGGCGCGCGCGGACTGTGCGCGACGGAAGGGAGCGGCGTCGGCAACGGCGCAAAAAATAAGGCCGGGAGTGCAGCCCGGCCTTAGCAACTGAAAATCCGCATCGCCCGCGTATCTGGTTAGCCACCTGCGCGGGGTCCGCTTCTTTCGATTTCGATTATACCCGTTCCCGCCGCCATGGAATGGGTACAGAACCTAAACCACCGAACGATTGGATTCAGCACATGAGCGCAGATGGCCTCATGTCGCTCAAAATACGTCTCCTTTCCCCGTCGAAGGAGAGCGTTTTTTAGCGACAAAGGAGACAAGAGAATGATTTGGTTTACCAGCGATACCCACTTCGGGCACGAAAACGTGCTCAAGTTCACCGACCGGCCGTGGGAAACGATCCAACAGATGAATTCATCGATCGTCGACAACATCAACGCGCGCGTCGGCATGAACGACGAGCTCTACATCCTGGGCGACTTCTCGTTCAAGATGACCGCGCAGGACGCCTACGGGCTGCGGAAGAAGATCACATGCAAAAAGGTTCACCTGGTGCCCGGCAACCACGACAAAGATTGGACGCAGCCCGCGGTCTCCAGGGCCTTTATCACCGAGCCGCCTATCTGCGTGCTCAAGATCGACGGGCAGAAGATCGTCATGAGCCATTTCCCCATGGCCGACTGGCAGAGCATGTCGCACGGCAGTTGGCACCTGCACGGGCACATCCACAGCAGTGGCGGCGCGTACAACGAGTTCAACCGGAAGCAGGGGCTTCTCCGCTACGACGTGGGCGTGGACGCCAACGCCTGCGCACCGGTGAGCCTCGACGAGCTGCGGGTATGGTTCTCCGGCGTCGGCGAGCCGTGCGGGCGCGTCAAGTGGCCGTGGTGGGTCAACCAGACCGGCGACAGACAGGTCGAGCGAGAGCTGGCCGCGTACAAGCGGGAGAGGGCGAACTGATGGCGATCTTCGTAACGGGCGACGTGCACGGAGGGGCCGAATACGGCTCCAGCCGCTTCTCCTCCAAGAGCTGGCCGGACGGCAGGACGCTCTCGCGCGACGACGTGGTGGTGGTCGCCGGCGACTTCGGATTCGTGTGGGACGGCTCGAACACCGACCGCTACTGGCTCGACTGGTTCGAGTCCAAGCCGTGGACGACATGCTTCGTCGACGGCAATCACGAGAACCACCGGATGCTGGCGGAACTCCCCGAAACCGAGTGGAACGGCGGGCGCGTCCACGTCGCACGCCCGCATGTGCTGCACCTGATGCGCGGCGAGGTCTTCGATATCGCCGGGACGACCGTCCTCGCCATGGGAGGTGCCGCGAGCCATGACAGGGAATGGCGCAAGGAGGGGAAGTCCTGGTGGCCGGATGAGATGCCGAGCGAGACCGAGATGGAACGCTGCCGGCGCAACCTCGATGCCGCCGGCTGGAAGGTCGACTACGTGGTGACGCACGAGGCCCCGGCCGACCTGGCGGGCGACCTATGCTGGGAGTGCAACCGTCCTTTCGAGGACGACCCGCTGCAGAACTTCCTCGGCGAGATCGACCGGCGGCTCGACTTCAAGACGTGGTTCTTCGGCCACTACCACGACGACGAGTGGCGCGACGGCAGGCACCGGCTGATCTACCGCGACATCGTGCCGGTCGGCGTGCGCAGTGAGGACGAGGACCGGGAGCCGGTCGGCTAGCGTCTGGGGCCGCGCCGGCGGCCGTCCTCCGGCTCGAGCTCGGGGCTCTCCGCCTGTGCCATACCGCCCGCGAGCCTGTCGCGCTCGTCGGCGAGTTTCTTGCACTCTGCGGCGAGCTCGGTCGCCTTGATCAGGTTGCTGGACATCATCATCGCCGTGCCGCCACGCTGCAGGCGGTGCATCTCTTGGTCGAGATCGGCGATTTGCTCGTCAAGCTGGGCGATCATCTCGGCGCGGGTATCGACCTGATTCGCGGCGGCCATGGCCATGCGACGCTGGGTCTCGGCGGCTGCCGCCGCGGTGGCCATGGCCACGCGGCGGCGCTTTGCCAGGGCGCCCTTGTGCCGGCCCTGGGCGCGGCCGCGCTTGGACCTCTCGATACGACCGCGCTGGCGCTCGAGCTCAGCGACCTCTCGTTGCAGCTGTTCGAGGGTGGCACCCTCCTGCTGCAACTCCGCGCGAAGGAGCCGTAGACGCTCGTTCCTGGCTTTGATTTCCTCGTTGAGCTTGACGCGGTCGGCATGGCCGATCAGGCCAGCGCCGCCCTCATGGACGGTCGGCTGCTCGTCCATCCCTCTATCTTTATTACTGCGGTGGTCGATTGACTGCGCCGCGGCGCCCGTGGCCGCGGCGTGCTCCGCAAGGTGTCTGTTGGCGATATTCGCCCAGGCGGCGCGGACCTCGACGAGCTGTTCCTTCTCGACCTCGCGGGCGCTCTGACCGTCGCGGCGATGCATCTTGACGGGGCTCTTGCTGACCCTGTCTTTTGTCCCAAGCCCCTCGGCCTTGGCCTTCCTCATGGTGCGGCGCTTGCCGTCCTTGAAGTTGTAGAGCTTCTGCCACCCAGCGGCCTTGGCCGCGGCCCAGTCGGTAGCGGGAACGACGATGCGCTCGCCGCCGTCGTTCTCGCAGAGGTACCAGCTCTGCCCCTTGTCTGATCTGGTGCGCGGGGTGAAGCCCTCCGCGCCGAGGTCGAGTGCCGACACCAAGACGTGCGCATGGGGGTTGCCGCCGCGCCCGTCGTCATGGATCGCCCAGTCGCAGGCCCTCGTTGGAAAGAGGGCGCAGAAATCGCGTACGCACTCGCGCCGCCCGCGCTCGTCGAGCTCTATGGGCAACGCGAACTCGTACCGCTTGGCCACGAGCTCCTTGCCGCCGCCCGCGTTCGCCCAGACGCGCTCGGCCTCGTTCCACAGGGCCCCGCGGTCCACGGCGGGCACGGCGGCGGGCAGGGCCAGCCCCTCGGCGGTGACGCGCTCCTTGCGGGCGTAGTCGCACAGCTCGCCCGACCGTTCCTCGACGAGCGCCTGCCCCGACTGGTACGCGGCCTTCCTGACCGCGCCCGCTCCGGTCGAGGGCGAGCAGCCGCGGGCGTTGAGATGGTAGATGGCCATGCGAGTTCCTTTCAGGCAAGGGGTGCGGACGCGCCCCGCGCAGCGGTGCGGCGCACCGTGAGCCGCGGTCGGCGAACGGTGCCCGCGACGCGGAGCCGCAAGGAAGGGCACCGACCGCGCAGCCCCTCCACCGTGGACGTGAGCCGCCTCAGGCGAACGGGCGCGGCGGTGTGGGCGTAGGGCCGTCCGCAGGACCGCACGCAACGCACCGCTTTACCGCAGGGAAAGTGGTGCTAAGTGCGCACTACTGAAGTAGTGATATACCCCGCCCGCGTAATTTTACCGCGCGGATGGGTATATTTTCTTGCAATGACAAACCGCAACGAGCAGGAAGGGCGGTCGATATGACGGCTTCGATTGACGAGCAGATCGCACGGAAGAGGGCTGCGGCCGACAAGCAGGCCGCGAGGGCGGCGGCGCTGAAGAAGGAGCTGCGGGACCTAGAGAAGAAGAAGGCCGCGGCGGAGCGGAAGGCGCGAACCCACCGACTCATCGAGGTCGGCGCGATCCTCGAGCAGACCTCTGGCATGACCTTCGATACCGAGGACAGCCGCCGCGCCCTGTCCGTCGCGCTGACCGAGCAGCTGCGGTACACGAACGGCCAGCCGTTCACCCGCGGCGGCCAGATCGCCGAGGCCGTCGGCATGCTGCTGGGGGATCAGAAATGAACGTCACCATCACTTTTGCAAACAAGGTCGAGAGCTACTACACCCGCGCCGACGGGTCGGCGGCGTTGAGCAAGGACGTGCTAGAGCTCACCGCCGACGGGTCGGCGACAGTGCTCTGGAGCCGCCTCGAGTTCGACAGGGGCGGCGGCGATGACGGGACCAAACCCCGCGTCGAAAAAGGCTTCAGCCGCGAGGTGCTGCGCCTGCCGCCCGCGGCGGCACTCGGCCCCGGCGGCAGCCTGGACGAGTTCTGGACCCGCGCCGCCCAGCACTGCGGCGTTGTCGAGGTCGAGATCGACGGCAAGCTCGTGTACCCGTTCTGATCCCGGCGGCACAGCAAAACCGAAGAACCCCGCGGGGCCTTTGAGGGTCCGCGGGGTTCTCGTCATTCTCCCCCTGGGCCGAGCAGCTTCATGGCCATGCGGCCGCGGCGCCACCACGGCGTGGCCGCGATCGCCTGCTGGCGCTCGGCGAGCGATGCGAGCTTTCCGGCGAGCTCCGCGACCCTGGCGTTCGCCTCTGCGAGCTGCGCCTTGGCCTCGGCCTCGGCGCGGGCGGCGCGGTCGCGCTCGGCCGCAAGCGCCTCCATCAGCTCGGCGTTACGGGACCGTTCGATTTCCAGTTGGGCGGCCAGGGAGTCAACCAGGGAGTCCGGGGCGGGCGCAGCGGGTGCATCGGCTGGCTGGCGGGACGGTTTGCCGGGGTTCTTCAGGGCGTCGGCGATGGCCGCGGCGGCGAAGTCATCGAGAAAATCGGTGTTCCCGTTTCGTGAAACATGGTTTCCCAGTCCCAGTTTCTCGATGTAGTTCGCGACTGTGCGCTTTGAAACACCCAGTTCAGACGCTATTTCACGCTTCGTTATGCCCATTGGTCAACCTATCGTCAATCGGGAATGTTTCCCGGGAAACATCGGGAAGTTTCACGGTAGTTCCCGATGATTTTACCGTTTCTCGTTCCCGTTTTTCCCGTTTCTCGTTCTCCGCGTCGGCGCGTTTCCGGTACTCCTCGACCCCGGTATCCAAACCGATGGCCTTCTGCGCGGCCTCCAGCCTGGTCATGGCGGACTGCGGCGGGGTCAGGTACCCGCGGTCGTTGGCCGTCGACCAGTACTCGTCGAGAGCGGCCCCGAGCTCGACCATCGCGGGGTTGTACAGCTCGTACATGTCGTACGGGTTCGGTTTTTCCAGCTCGGCAACGTCCTCCGACTCCTCCGGAACATCGCGCAGCCATTTAATGACAGTCGTACGCGAGATTCCCAGTTCGCGGGCGATTGCGCTGTGGCTGGCGTCGGGGTGCGCCGCGGCGTATTCGCGGACGAGGTCGGCCTTCGGCTTTCGTCCGTTGCCCTCGCGCCAGTTTGTGCCGTTGAACCTGTCATTGACCTCCTGGACAGCCCGGGCACCAGCAAGATGCACATCCTGCTTGCGCCCGTTCCTCTTGTTTTTTGGCAGCTCGATAGCCGTGCGCCGTTCTATGCGATCGCGGGTGAGCTTGTGAATGATGGGGTCGTAGTACGCCTCGATCGCCGCGAGCGCGTCGGCCTCGGTGAAGTGGTTGTCCTCGCGTTCGGTCAGGTCCTCGAGCATCGGCACGAGCGCGAGCGCGTCGGCCTCGAGCTCCTCGTACGGGATGCCGCACTTCTTTGCGTACGCCGCGAGCACGTTCAGGCACCAGTAGCGGTGATGGTCGGTGGCCTTCGTCTTGACCTCGCCGAGCCACCAGTCGTACAGGTCGCGCTTGCAGGTCCAGCGGCCGGGGGCCTTGCCCTCGACGATACGCGCCTGGTACCACTCCGGCCAGAGCTTCTTGGCGCGCTCGATGGGGGTCCGCCCGGCGGTGCGCATGAGCTCGATGAGCTCGGCGCGGTCCTTGCCGCCGCGGACCCCGGCATATCCCAGTAGGTAGTCGAGGCTGCATCGCCAGGGTTTCCCGTCCTCCCCGTTGTGGACGAACGCCACGGCCTCGTACTTGTCCTTGATTTTCGACCCGGCGGCCTTGCCGTTGAGCTTAGTCGGCGTGCCGGGCATCCTGAAGGGCTGGTAGATGCCCTGATGCTGGACGTCCTCGAGCGTCGAGACGGTATCGCGCCAGATGTAGTCCGTGAGCATCGCCTTGATCTCCTGCACGAACGGCACGATGCGCGGGATCAGCGGGATCGGCTGGTCGAGGACGTAGTAGAGGTGAAAGCCCGTACCCGAGTTCACGAGGAAGGTCGGTTGGGGGAGGGACACCCATTTGTCCGCGGCGAACTTCGGGTCACGGCCGTTGCGGAACTGCTTGAGCATGTTCTTCAGTTCCTGCACGCCGACGCCGTCGAGGTCGATCGCAAAGGCGTGCAGGAACCGGGCGTTCTCCGCAACGCGACTCTTACCGAAAAATGAAACGGGCGCGCAAAAGACGGACTCGTTCTTCCTGTTCGAGTCGATGACGCGCTCCATGACGCCATCGAGGTCATCGGTCAGCGTAAACCGCTCGACCACGGGGACGTCGCGCCTGCGCCCCGTCTTGGTCTTGACCGTCTTAGTCCTGTTGGTGATCTGGATGGCGATGCCGTTGGGGTGGCCGCCGCCCCTCTCGTGCCACGGGACCTCCTCGCCGCGGGGCTGCAGAAAGCCCTCGGGGAAGATGGTCCGCCAAAAGTCGTACGGGCTGACCCATTCCCAGGACGGATGGTCGGATAGAAGGATGTCGTTCTTCTCGATGTAGGCATGGCGCTGGGCTGCCCACCAAGCATCGTCGTGCTCCGGTTTCTTACTGCGATCGGCCACCGAACACCACCCCACATACCAGCCGCCCCCGAGGGTAAAGGCTATGCCTTTACAGGACGTATATTATCAATGCATTTATTGTACACCCCTGCGGCGAAAAAAATCGGGCCCGTGGAACCCGAGATCAGGGAACCCGAGATCAGGGCCGCCCCCGAGGGCTAAGGCCTCGCCTTTACAGGACGTATATTATCAATACATTTATTGTACACCCCTGCGTTATCAATACATTTATTGTACACCCC